>Ga0209748_1000192_pt1 | contig 36954 bp, 43 predicted proteins | sample BarGraIncu00421A_FD_185490 | JGI IMG/M metagenome (GOLD analysis project Ga0209748, IMG submission 185490) | Arctic peat soil microbial communities from Barrow, Alaska - Barrow Graham LP Incubations 004-21A (SPAdes) (version 2) | ecosystem: Environmental > Terrestrial > Soil > Wetlands > Peat... | reverse complement strand
CTGCGCGCCTTCCGAGAGTCCTTGATGGTCCCGTTGAGGGTATGCCCCTCCGGGCGAGCGGGCAACGGACACGAAGCGGAGGCTCCGGCGCAGGTGCCGGAGCCTCCGGGAACGATCGATGGTGGAACTATCGGAGTGGGATGCAGACAAAGGCCGAGCGTTGCTCCGCTACGCAAGAGCGCTGGACTCTGGCGAAACACCGACCCGTGGGCCAGATAGTGCGCCAATCCCAGACTACATACATGTAGACAAGAGCAAATGCCGTCCTCAGCTGACAAAGGATGGGATTGCTCAGATTCTCGCCGAATATCTGGCGGGCGGCAGCATTCACGAAATCGCCACCAGGCACGCCCGTTGCGACACGACCATCTTGAATCAACTTCGTAAGGCAGGCATAGATACCACGACGAGCGACGATCGCGTCACAATCACGAAGATTCGCCAACGGCAGAAACGGTTGAACGAGAACGAGATTGATCAGCTGGTTGCGGACTACCAAGCAGGCGCCTCAACCTACCAGCTGGCTGCTAAGTTTGGCTGTCATCGATCGACGATCAGTAGCCACCTGAAAGCACGCAGCGTACAGATCCGCGGCTAGATAGCCCAAGTGTGTTGGATCTGTGTACCCCTCCTCCTCGCTCACCCCGATTCGACTTTGGGTACCTCGCAAGTTGACCAAGATCTCGAAGCGAGGCGGCAACTCCTCCAAAGTACGAGAAGAACCCCCTACAGGACAGAAGCCCCGAGAGTTTCGGAGCTTCTGCTTCGGACAAGTCTATCGTTCAGAATCGAGGCAGAGTTCCGAGGTTGTCGGCCTTCGCCTTGTTCGCGTCTGTTCGAATGTACTTAGCGCCATCAATCTCCACTACGCGCACATCCTCACCACGCACATACTTGCCTTCTGGGTTCTTGCGGAACGCCACGAAGGTCTTGCCGCTCTCAATGAAACGCCCCGAGTTTGACGGAGGTTCCGTTTCCAGGATTACTGGTCCTGGAGAAAGGAGTCAGACCCATGGCACGACGTTCGAATACTCCCCCGAGTTCCGAGAGCGCTCCATCCGAGTCGCCCGGGAATCCGAGCACCCGATCGCGGCGGTCGCCCCTTCCCTGGACAGCGGGACATGTGTGTGCGGAGGTCTTCTCGGCTAGCAGCAACCGCTAGCTAGTCGATCACGACCAGCCAAGCGCATTCTTCACCCAGTCAACCACTCGCTGAAGCACTCGGGGCCGCGTGCCAATTGCTGATTCGTAGTAACGCGCTCTTCGCACTGCCTCGCGCATCCGTCCCGCTGTGATCTGAGCTTCGGTCCAGTCTCCCGCCCAAATGACCTGACCATCACGAATCCAATAATGCGACCTGCACGGCAACTGCCAGTTCCCTACAGATGGGTACAGGGACGGACCGAGCGCCGTCTCTTCGAAGGACCATTCCGTGGAACCGAGCGGAGTGCGAATCTTCTCTCCGCAACCGCAAGGACAAAGATGAGCCGCGGTCCCGAACTCCTCTGACAAGTAGAGAACGCCTGCCATGAGCTGATCCGGCATGCAGCGGACGCGCTCAAGCCTAAGCCTCATGCGGTCCATTTTCGGCAACAGTCTTCATGTCGGAAATGTCGAATAGCAGATTGGCAAACGCTGGCTCTGCAGTGTAGAACCCGCGTAGTTGCTTGAAACGGATGACTGCGAGACTGGCATTCAACGCGTTGAGTTCTGCGATTTGGATGTTTGTGTTGTACTCGTCCTCTGGCTCATCGGAAAGATCCGCCCAGCCCATTGCGCGAGCCCATTCGGCGCTCTCCGGGAGAAAGGCAGTGGTGCGCAGGATTCCCGTGAGAGATCCGTTCCTGCGGTGCAAACCCATCCCGACGTCAATGAACGGAATCCCACGGGCCATCAGCAGATCGAACACCGCGGATCGCGACTCGCCCTTGTCGATGCAGACGAATGCGAAGGTCACGCCATCGAGGTACTCGGCACTGTCGCGGTCAATCGCACGAACGTTGGCCGAAACCCCATCGCGAAAGCTTGAGTATCGCCTCTCGCAGACCTCGACCTTCGGACAGCCAAGGTCGGACGGGTCCAGAGAGCCGGGTGTCCGAAATGCGTTGTGGACGTGGAAGTCGTCCACGTCATAGAGCTTGATCTCACGCACCGGTGTCCGCGCCAAGAAGTCGAGCACGTAGGCTCCAGTGCCGCCGAGCCCAATGATCGCTACTACATCGCTACCAAGCCGGCGCGAGAGGTCGCCGATTTCGGCGCGGCTCGTCAGGGTGTCCTGGAACTTGAAGACGGAGTCCGCTGGCATATCCTCGACAGATCGATACGTCTTCGGCGTTGCATCACCATATCGTTCCACTGCCGGCCCAGATATCAGAGTGACATAGCTCTCCATCTTGTCGAACAGATCCGAAAAGGCCCCGGTGAACGGCTTGTTGGAGAAGGACCGCTGAACGATCACGTCTGCACATCCTTTGCCCAGCGCAAGCTGGATTGGGCCGCCCCCAAGGTTCGGGATCGGTGAGCCATCCAACCCGTACGGAACTGAGCCGGCGAAGAAGACCTGGTGGTCATCTTGGCGCACATGATCGGCGTCGATGTAGATGAGCTTTGAAACGAGAGCTCCGATCTGGAGCTCCAATTCTTGGTCGAGATACGGGATATCCCGAATGATCAGAAAGCCGGTGTCGAAGCCGACTGCGTACCCAGTATCGACTAGCTGAGCAAGATCCGGATTATGACTGACCAGTCGGCGAAACATTGAAGATCATCCCATCCTTGACTTTGATGGGGTCACTGCCAGGCGACAGAATACCCTCCGGCTTGTCCCCGTGCCCGTTCTTGTACTTGACCGAATACGATCTCTCCGGATGCTGCAGGAAGTCCGGAAACTCAAGAGTCACGACCTCCGCGTAGCTAATCTCGGTCTTAGGCCACTCGTGTGGACGACCTTCGATATAGATCGTCACCATCTTCTTGTCGGCCGTATGTGCATCCACGTTCATCAAAGCTCCTCTCAGAATCAAGTAAGGCTATGCGGCTCGCTAAACAGGCTTGCCGTCATCAAACGGGTACACGTACTGGATCAAGAACGTGCGCCGGACCAAGGTGCCTCCCGCTGCGTCTCCAACCACGCCCATCCCTGCCGGTGTGTAGTCTTGGGACTCCGCCGAGATGAATAGGATTACTTGCCTTCGCGATCCAGACGCTCACAGTGCGCGCACTTCGGCTTGCCGCCCGTTCCGGAAAGCCTATTGCGGGGTTCGATGTTGTTGCCCTCCGTGCAGGTAGTGTTGTCGTGATGAACGCTGCTCTCTTTGGCGTGCCACGGACTTGTCTTCATGTCCTTCTCCGATCGTGTAGGGTTCGGCGGAGCCCCAGTGCCAGTGTATGTAGCGGGTCTGACACGCCCCGCGCCATCGACTTCTCTTTGTGCTCAAGCTGCTCAGTGACGCATGAAGCTGCTGATCATCGGCCCGACCAAGGCCTGACATTCAGTGAAGTACCATGCTGTTGCGGCCCTTAGCGGCTGGCTATTCACAAGCCAGGAGACGAGAGCTTGGCAGGCGCCGAAGTACCAGGCCGCTGCTGCTCGCACCCAACTCGGTTGCCATACAGCGAGTGTTAGCAGAGCGACCCCAACAACGACTTGGCCGCGGGCCGATGGCGAGCTTGCTGCACGCGCGCGTGACACCCGGAGCATCTCCCTAATCCATTTGGACGCCGGTCTCGGCTTCCCGCCAGTGTTGAAATCCCTTCCGCTCAGAGTATGATAGTGCCATGAGTGGCGTGTCAACACCTACGGGATAATTTCATCCGCCAAAAGGAGACTGCCATGAGCGAAGGCCGCCGATTGCCTCAGTACGTGGGTCAACGAGTCAGGGATCTGCGAACTAACTACGGTGGTGGCGAAGGCTTGTCGCAAGAAGCGCTAGCACGGCTCCTAGATGTCGCGCCGAACACAATCTCGCGCTGGGAGACTGGGACGTACAAACCCAGTCTCGAGGATCTCGAGTCGTTGTCTCGGGTGCTTGGCGTGTCCGTGCTCGAGTTCTTCCCCTCTGACGAAGAGGACAAGGATGAGGGCGAATCCATATCTGCGCTGCTGCGTACCGCCAAGCAACTAGCCCCCGAAGATGTTGACGAGCTTCGGCGCTATGCTGAGTTCCGCCATGCAAGATCGCTGTACCAAGGCGGCTCAAAGCCAAAGCCGGGCCGGAAGGCCAAGACTCAGGAATGACCCGGTCAGCCTACTACGAGGAACTCAAGCAATTGGCCCGCGAGGTGCGCGGGAGATACGAGCTTGCAACTCCGAGGGTGTCCATTTCTGACTTGCGCCGAATCTACAAGGGTGAAGACCTGCGGATTGACCTGTGGCCGCATAAGCTCAAGAACCTTCGCGGGGCCTACTTCAACGATAGCGCCGGCGCGAGCGCCATGATCTGCAAGCAACTTCCGGATGAGCCCAGAATCTTCACCATGGGACATGAGCTCAAGCACCACCTAGTCGACAGCCACATGCGGGTGGTGTATTGCGATCAGTCGAACGAGCTGGAGGTCATTGAGATAGGGGCCGAGGTCTTCTCAGCCGAGCTCATCTACCCCGAAGACCTATTTCTCGCGGACGCTCACCGACTCCGCATCGTTGAAATGCGACCCGCAGATCTGGTGCAACTGAAGAGAACCACCAAGACAACGATGAGCTATGCAGCGCTCGTCAAACGGGCGACCTGGTCAGGTCTAGCGCCCAAGGGCTCTCTAGATGGCGTCCAGTGGAAGAAGCTCGAGGAGAAGCTGTACGGCGAGCCCGTCTACAAGCGAATTCAACGAGCTAGATGTACTGCCCATACACGTTGTTGACACCGGGCACCCGAGAAATCGGTGGTAGACCGCCGATGCCGCCGTGCGGACGCCGGTGATTGTAGTTGAAGACCCAGCGAGGGAGCGCCGCCAGGCGCTCCCCGTTGCTTTCGTAGGGCTTTCGGTAGGCCCAGCCGTTGATGAGCAGGCGGATGAAGCGCTCCGCCTCCCCTACCCCTACCCCGTAAACCAGCCCGACCAGTGCCTCCGCGAATCACGGCTTACTCGTGGATGTTTGAGAACAGTTGAGCGCTAATGTAGCGACACGGGAGCCGCGTTCGTCCGCGCCGACGAGGCGCTTGGGGGTCGCTGGAGGAGGCATCGTGAAAGAGGTCGGAGTCCGCAGCCAAGTGCGGAAGGCCATTCAGGCCTCGATATTCCGAACGCTTGGATTTGACATCGGATTCACGGCTTCGGCGATGGCCAGTGATGCGGTCTTCGATGAGCTCACAAGGTTCGGTGTCGAGGCAAGCCCAGGACTGAAACTCGTTGGCTCAGACCCGATCGACGAGCTCATGCGTGAGCCACTGCCTCCGACTGGCAAGAGTCTCTTCTAGACGCTCCGATCGGAACTGGTTCTGAAACACCGACCCTGGGTTCCCCCACGACGACTCTTGGTGGACGGCAGCGGTTGCTGTCAATCTGAGGGGCCAACGAGAGCGGGGCAACTCCAACTCCAATAAGAGTTCTTGATAGCGCACCGCCCAGCCCTTGGCCCTGCGAACCAGCGCATAGAGCAGGGGCAACGGCATCAACACCCGGCGGGAGTGGCTCTTGGCAGCCCTTGGATACCAGGGAGGCCACAGGGTAGTTCAGTCGAGACGGCACTCTGCTCTCGACTTCACGTAATTGAGCTGCAGTACGTGCGCATAGGCCTCAGCGTATGCAGCCGTTCGGGCGGCTGATGAGCTGTTGATCCGCGCCGGCAGCCAAGCCTCGCGCTTCCTGGCACGCCACTCGGCCCCATGAGCCCGAGACAGCCATCGTCCGAACCCCTTTAGACCGTCGTCGACCACCGCGTATGCATAGCCGAATTCGCCCTCCGCTACCGCCTCGACACTTCCGATGTCGGCTCCAAGAGGGTATTGGGACTGTACGAACATCGGCTTTGGGACCACGGCGTTGGCCGCCAGCTCCCCCGCCAGATGGGCGGTCTCGTGAAGGCGAACCCAGTACTCATCTGTCCCGCGCTCTGCGCCAGTGACGACACGCACCTGTGGCATCCAATCGAACTCATGCGAGCTTCGCTCTGGATATGTGGTGGTGAGCGTCGGCGGAGCATCCGGTCTCACGAGCCAAGCGCTGAGCACGGTCGCTACGATGCCGTTCAGCCCGACCACGGGAGAATGGACATGGTAGAGCACCGTCCCATCCAGGTTGACGCGTACCCGCTCGACCTCTCCACGGTCGAGACCCTGGATAAGCTGGTCGGCAAGATGCTCCCAGTCTTCGCGCCCGATCGCCAAGATGTTACTGAACATCGCCGCCTTGTCTTTGCCGGTCGGATGTCCGGGATTCAAGGCGTAATCGCGCAGTTTTTCAGGTCTGATCTCGGCGTGCTCAGCGTCAGGCAGGCGATCCGCGCTGACAGCCACGTCTGGCGGACTTTCGGCTGACTGCCTGCCGGCGAGCCTCAGTGAGAGCGCCTCGACTGCCCGCTGCACAGGCGTTCCGAGTCGCCCATTCGTGTAGAGGTCGGATGACTCCTTGCCGCGTGCCGATAACGCAGTGGAAATGATCTGCGGTGGCTCATCACAGTAATCGAGCCCGGAGACCGGCCCTGCGACCGACCTCTCACCCACCAACAATCCGCGGCCTTCACCGTTTTCGCGAAACCAAGACACTGAGCCAAAGGGCAGTTCCGCCCACCAGTCGTCGTGCTCTAGTGGATACTCGCATTCCCCGCAGTCCGATTCGTACGACACGAAGCCCAAGCGACGGCCCATGTAGACATACGCCTTTGGAAGCGCCTCAACTAGTAGATAGAGCTGCAACCGATTGCCTGTGTCGATCTGCATGCAGCCGTAGTAGGCGGGCTGGGACTTCAGCTCCCTGTCGATCTTGTCAGCGATAGCGGTATCTAGCGCGGTCACTGTCATCAACCAGGTTGAACGTTGAGCTATCTGAAACGGCAGGACAGAGGAGTCGAAAGTGCAGTGGATGGACGCGGCAGAGTCCGCGAAGTCGACGAGTAGCGCCAAGTACAAACCCATGTCCGCCGACTTCGTCGTGCGCAGACCGAGCCGCGCTCCGTTGATTGCATCAGTTTGGGGTGTCGTTACTTCCGTGACGCGATAGGCCAGCGAGTCTGCCAACAACGCGCCGTGGCGAATCCCAAAACACTGAGACCCGGACATATCCGCGTCTAGAACGGCCCGAAATAGAGCACGCTCAAGCTCAGCCCCGCCCGCAACTACCGACGGGTCTTCAGCATCGAAGAGAAAGCAAAACGGCGGGCGATCCATATGGCTAGTCTAGGTGACCGCGCCCAATCCGGTCGAATCCCCCACGACACCGATTTTGACCCCAGGGAACGCGAAAACGGCCCCGCGGTTGGCCGAGGCCATTCGTGTTCAATCGAGCGCCGAACAGAGTGTCTGCTCTAGATGCCATGAAGGTTGCAGGCGTCCCTCGCGGTCACGTCGCCCCCGGACGCCTGGACGATGACGTCGACGATCTGCGATTCGGTGAATCTAGGCTATTTCAACGCGGTCTCCTTTGTCTTGGGGAGACCCTAACATCTCAGACGGTACTCATCCCGAGGGCCAGACCACGTCATGGTGGCCCCATAGAGATTCAAGTATTTCCACGTCTGAGGTCCGTTTTGAGATTGGCGTCGAGGACTCGCGCAACCCTTTGTCCAAAGTAACAAGGAGAGTGTTCGCGGCTCAGGCGCGATGTGCGCTCCTGGCTAGAATGAAGGGGCCACTCCCGACGACTGGATGATGCGCTGCACGGTCTCAATGTGATGCATGGCACCCCACCGCTTGGCCTGCCCAAGTCCGGAGTAGGCCCGAGCCGTCGCGGAGTTGAGATAGCGTGCTACGCCGAGTGTGCCCATTCCCGCACGCGGGGGGTTGCCAACGTTGGCGACCAGGCGGTCGACCGCATCGAAGTACATTGTGGGGATGTCCACGCCGGTAACGGTGGAGACGAAGTGATTCATCAGCAACGCTTGGCCCGTGTCCTCGGTAACGTGCAGCGCGACGGCCAGAGCAGGACCACCGCCCGGTGAGTAGCGGTCGCCGATCATGCAGAAGTCGCCGAAACCGTCGAAGTTCCGAGATGTGTACTGGTATGCCAAGTCATCAAACGCGCTCTGGGGGGGATAGTCGGAGTTTCTCTGGCACGCGTCGAAGCCGTCGCGAACGACCACTCGAGCAGCAGACGGCAAGCCAGCATACGCACCCGACGCAACACCGGGTTCGATGAAAACGTGAATCGGGGCTACAGTGAACGGTGCCACAGCCGCCGCAACGTCTGCGGGGGCGAGGATATGGTTCTTGTGGATGAGAACACACGTCCGCGCGGCATACTCCGTCGCGAAGGCGGTCAGCTGAGCGATTGTAGAGTTTCCGCGCAGCTCGAATGCTGGGAAGACGTTGGCCGTGTATGGCGTGATCGCTTGGTCGGCGAGCGCCGTGACCGAGGACGCATACGAGGGCATCTGTCCTGGGCGGCCTTTGTCGCTGTTGGTTATGATCGCCAGACGCGTGACGGCGGCGATCCTAGCAAGGCGTCGAACGTTTACGCCATCGAGGTTCACGGGCTTGATGATCGGCACGACCAATGGACCCAACGCGCCCAGCTCAATGACGGAGAAGAGCTCTTCCTGCTTCCCGTGCAAGTAAGGCATGTACATGCGATTCCCCCCTATGGGTTGCCTGCTAGACGTGCAACTGCACTCGCTGTGACAAGGCCCCCCAATCGGACTTGGACTTCCGGTACGCGAATGGGGCGAGCCTGAGACTCTGCGGCAAACCAGCTGCGATATCGGCAAGATGGGTCGTTCGCTGCCGTTGTTTGAGTACCTGCATGACATCACGATGCGCATCACGAGGATCTAGGTCGGCGAACGCCTCTAGACAGCGACCATATCTGAGCGCCCGATCTGTACACCGCAAGTCAAACCCTTGTTGCGCGAGAAGCGGGAGGTACTCCGTCGAGTGAAGCAGTCGGAAGAGAGTCCGGCTGTCGAGACCCTCCGCATTAGCAACAGCGGGCCGCACGGTGCTCATCGAGTACTTGCGTGAGAGAACAACGATGCCGGTGAACTCAGGCACGATTCGAGAAACGGAGCCCGCACGGGCTTCGTCAACGAAAAGGGTCACGTGTGTGAACGCCCGATAGTAGTCTTCGAGTTGCGCCGCCAACCGGGAGAAGTCATCGTATGGTGTCTTCACCTCGTATATGTGGGCTTGCCCATTGATGACAACCAGGTCGGCTCGCGAGTCGCCCACCCTGAATTCGGTGTAGAAGGCAGTGGTCCTCGGGCTGTGGCGACCAAACAACAAGCGCTCAAGCGCGCAGGACTTGAAGACATACTCTACGGGGTGGTCTCGCACCAGGGTTCGAAAGGCCTCATCCAGCACGTCGGCGACGGCGACAGAAGGGAGCGCTTGCAGCCGGTCGGCAAGCAAGTCCCGGGCAACGACCAGCTCCGGCGTATACCCGCACCATGCGAGGCGGTCGAGGTGCTCCCCGGCAAAGAGAGCCGACAGTGCGTCTTTGATGCGTCTCAAGAGTGGACCACCTCTGTCGTCATCGGCGCATGGCATCAAGATGCCCACAGAGTATCACCTCATGCCAGCGGCGAGCACGCGCAGGGCGGGCGGTAACGAGGCCAGAACATGACGTCAACGGGCGTGGCTGCGAAGGGCGATGCTCGCGTATGCCGACGGAGGTCGTGTGGTCGCCGGCGCACGCTTGTCCCCGGCAACCACGCTCAGCGAGCTGTACGAGCAGGCTCTCGCGCCGCTGCACAGCGCGGGACTCGACCTGCCGACCACCTACCACGTGGCGGCGACCGCGACCCGATACGCCTTCGGTTACGTCATCGAAGAGAAGGCAGCGCCGACTCCTGAAGTCGTGGCGCAGATGGAAGCGAGACCGTCATTGGCGTCACTCCCGCTCGTTACCCAGGCTCTGGCCCAATTCGAAAGCAGCATGCCTGACAGGGATGCTGGCTTCGCCATCGGGCTGGGATACAGCCTGAAGGGCGGCTCCGAGCATAGCTCCAGGCGGTCGCCAGCGGCGATGTCCTTTGTTCGGCAAGGCGCAACGTCTCCTGAGGTCCCTGTTATTCGGGGGGCCCGCGGCGACCTCAGGTCCGGGGCTCCTGCGCTTGCGGGCCGATCTGCGCTTTGAGACTCCAACGAGGCTCGGCTCGCGCATCAGGCGGGCGATGCGCTTGCGGCCCACGTGCACGCCGTGCCCGCGCTTGAGTTCCATGTGGATCTTTGGGGCGCCGTAGAGGTCGCGAGAGTCGGCGTAGATCTTCTCGATGAGCTCTTTGAAGTGCGCGTCGGCAAGCGAGCGGCCGGCTGCCTTGATCTGGACGCATAGTAGGCGGCTCGCGTGACGCTAAGCGCGCGGGTAAGGCGGGACCGACAACGTTGACAGCCTCAAGATGTACGGCCGACTGATTGACGCGCGCTCGGCGCCAGTACGGTGGTCTAGCGCGTACTGCCATCCCCTGCCGCGCCTCACCCTCGCCCGGCCTTGGTCCTATTGCGGAGGCGTGAGGGCAACTGTCTCGGTAAGATCGATCGAGCTGCCCATCGTTGGCGCAACACGATATCGGCCGAGCAAGGTCGTTCCCTGCGCCAGCCCTACAATGAGTCGGTCATTCCAGTCTTCCAAGACAAACCAGCGCTGCCCCGCAAGCGGTGTCGCGGCTTCGTAGACGTAGTAGGTCGTCTGAAACCGTGCACGACTCTGGCCGACCAGAAGCGACCATACGCCAACACAAGTAACAACAACCACGAACGCCACCACCGCCGTCTGTTGCATCGAGAGTTGCGCTGTGGAGTCCACCGCCTCGTCAGGCGAAAACAGCCCCAGCCGGCGGAGCACCCATCTTCTCAACGGCGAATACCACCACGCGATCGCGCTGAAGACGACCAGGGCCAGCACTATCGCGGCCGACGCAGGTCTTGGCAGGAATTCGAAGTAAACACCGCTTCCTATGTACACGGCTGCCAACCCGACCACGGCCGCGAGACGAAGCCGCTCCGATGGCCACCGATCGATGACAAACCCATAGAAGCCGGCAACAAGGAGTGCACCCAAGGCGGCAACACCGACGAAGGCCAGGTCGCTCACGCCGAAGCTGATCAGTCCTATTGGGAACCGCCAGACTGATGCCTGCCCAAAACGAAACAGATACACGGCTCCGTAGCCGGAAGCCGGAAGGAGGAACAGCCAGAGCCCCAGTTCGCCGAGCCAGCCGATGCCCCGCGGAATGGAAGTAGCTGGCCCCGCGATTACGCCGGCTTCCCCTTGCTCGCCTGCGCCACGAGTTGTGTCCATTTGTTGTTCTCGCTTCCCAACAACCCCTCAATTCGCGCGACAAACAAGGGGACTGGATCCGGCTTACCGTACGGATTGAATCGCCCCGGGTTCAGTGGAGACTCGGTTCCTTGAGTCCAACAGTAGCGTTCGCTGTCTGCTCAAGCCAGTAGAGCTCTTCGAATTCGGCGGGCGGGATGCGATCGGCTCCAGGAGCCGGCGGTTGTTGAACCAGTCGACCCATTCCCGTGTCGCGAACTCGACGTCGTCGATGGTCCTCCACGGCCCGCGCTTGCGGATCACCTCGGTCTTGAAGAGCCCGTTGATCGTCTCGGCCAGAGCGTTGTCGTAGGAGCCTCCTTTGCTGCCGGCAGAGGCCACGGCGCCAGCTTCGGCAAGCCTCTCCGTGTAGCGGATCGAGAGGTATTTGCACTCCCCTGTCCGAATGGTGGATCACCCCGCCGGCGTCGCCGCCTCTGGCCCACAGCGCCATCTCGAGCGCGTCGATCGCCAGGTCGCTTCGCAGCGAACTCGAAACCCGCCACCCGACGATCCGCCTAGAGAACACGTCGAGTACGCCACGAGAATCCGCCAACGGCAGAAACGACTTGATGAGAACGAGATTGAACGGTTGATTGCTGAGTACAGGACCGGATTGACGGTCTACCAACTGGCAACCCGGTTTGGCTGTCACCGCACCACGGTCAGCGAATGCTTGAAGGCTCGGGGCATCCAGATGCGCAGACGACCGCTCTGTGAGGAGCAGATAATCGAGGCAATCCGTCTGTATCAATCCGGACTCTCAGTGGCGAAGGTTGCCGATCAGGTTGGAGCCAAGTCGGAGACAGTGCGCCTACGCCTGATTGAGCGAGGTGTGCAAATGCGGGATAGTCGCGGGCTCGCACGGAAACATCAGGACTCGACCGCAGAGAAGACTCAATTGCCCGAGGAGAGATGATGAAAGAGGTTGGGGCACGGTCACAAGTACGAAAGGCGATCCAAGCCTCGATCTTCCGAACGCTTGGATTCGACATTGGCTTCACGGCCTCGGCGATGGCCAGTGATGCGGTCTTCGATGAGCTCGCAAGGTTCGACGTCGAGGCAAGCCCAGGGCTGAAGCTGGTTTGTTCGGATCCGATCGACGAACTGATGTGCGAGCCGCTGCCTCCGCTTGAGCCGCGCGATCCCGGAAGAAGCGCACGCTAGAGTTTCTCGGCTGCCGTGCGTCAGTCGTCCCCCAGCATCTTCGAGCACATGGTGCACTGCATGGGCGCCTCATCGACCACTATCTTCACGTGATCGGTCATGTCTCGGGGCGAGTCGAAGACCCCAGCGAGTTCGCCATTCGCGAGCAGGGCATTACCGAGCTTGTATGCGGCAACTGGGTCGGTTCCTGCGTCGAAGTAACACTCGCTGTGAATCTCGCATCGCGACAAGACGCCAGCTCTGACGGCAATATCCGTCGCCGCCTCTCGCTTCTCTTCTTCGTGCTCCAGAGCCCGCTTGGTCACACCCACGTCTTGCCTCCAGTCCTCCACAACGCATGTCACCACGAACGTGCGCGAGGCTCATGACCCGCCCATCGGACCTGCATTTCCGGTCGCTCTAGACCCCAGCGACAGCCGATGGTGGGGTGGTGCCACCCACGGGGGCCACGACGATCATGAAAGCGACGAAAGCGGTAGCCAGGGTCAACAAGGTCTTGACGAACAGCAGCTTCTTCATGGTCTGCCCCCTTTGGGTGAGAGATGCGTCACATCAGTTGTCTGTGCGGAACGAAAGACCACCGCGAACCCCAACGGTGACACCACCCGTACCGACGCTCACGCACGATGAGGCCGTCGTCGCTGCCGACACTGCAATGTGCGTATGCAGCCGTGTCGAACAGTATGGCACTGGGCGTGGCACCATGATCGACCGAGTCACATGATGCACTCCGGAGCACACCAGTGCCCCCAGCAAGGCTACCTTGACGCGACGAATCGCAACAACTCGGACCCAAAGGCCACTCTCTGTTCAGGCACCATTTCGCATGGTGCGTTCATTATCAGAAGGCACGCTTGGAAATCGCTTGGATCGCAGCGGTACTGATCGGCGTCCGGATGCGCGCGGTCTTCACAGTTCGCATCCAATGCGCAGGCGAGCCATTCAGCCATGTGCCGCCTGACCTCCGCGTCGACGACACCCAATTCCTGTAGAAGCCGAATGCGATTCACGCGGAAGCACGATCCATCCATGTCGAACGGCGTGTCCGCCCGTATTGATCCGCCTGCGTCGACGCTCCAGAGCACCAAGTCCAGCTGCCCCATGGAGGCCACACACCAGCGCACAAGGCCTGGGATTGCCGCAACCGAGAATCCGTGCCCACGATCGACGTAATCAGCGCTGACCTCGAAGTGAACTGGCGGACTATCCGAGTCCCTGGATAGGTCAAGTACTGCCGTTTGCCCTGGTCCAAGAAACTTGTAGTAGCGCTCCTCTGACACTGGCTCTCCTTCGTAGCTCGCTGACGTCCGTGAACGTCCTAGACGGCGGCCAGTGGCACTACCAGGTCGGCAGCGTTGGTCAGTAGCAGTGTTCCGTAAGTCTCATCGAGCCGGGCCCGCTTGGCATAGTGCACCCACTGGCGCTCTGTTACCACGACATCGCAGTAGACGATCGCCGTGGTGATTGCGTTGATGTCGTTCAGATCGTGGGCTTCCCATCTGCCTGAGCCATGATGCAGACGCTCGAGCTCAGCATCCACGTGCATCAGTGGAATCGAACCCACGAAGTCGGTCAATCGGTCGCGACCGAGGGCCTCGAGTTCTTCCCAAGCGAGTCCCGCGCGCCTCAGAGCCTCGAGCAACGGCTCTTGGTAGTCGATCAGGGTCTGCGCATACGCTACTCGTTTCGACCTCTCGCCCTTGTGCCAACCATCTTCCCGACGCCTGGCCTGGAGATCGATCATGCCGTCAGCGTATTTCGCCGGAATGCGCATGTGGGCATATGGCCTGTAGTCCTTCATCTTGGCGGCCATCTCGTCGGTAGGTCCTGCGAGGAGTTCGAACTCGATCAGCGGGCCGACTGCTCGCTCGAACACCCGTGCCAAGTCCGGGTCCATTCCTGCGCCGTCGGGCACGCGATACTCGAAAGCGTCCCGGTTGAAGGCATGCCCCACGCCGATCCCGAAGGGTCGAGAGGGCCTTACCCTCGCTGGGAACCCAAACCTCGCCTGGAGCGCAACATCGATCTCGTGCGGAATCAGCTGCCTCTGCGTGGCAATGGTGTGAAACTGCGACAGCTCCTGCATCAGACTGGCCAACCGTCGACGTCGAGCGGCATTGGCTATGTGGTGGGTCTCCATGTAGTGGGCTGAGGAAAGCGGAAAGGACACCACCCCCGCCTTCACGCCCTCGCAGGCCAGCAGCAGAGCATCCGCGAAAGGGGCGCCATCGGGCCGGCCTTGTGCGGACCTTGCTAGGTCAATCCATTTCGACTGGTCGAGATAGATGCGCTTCATTGCATATCCTCAGCCGCGCTACGGTGAGTCAAGCGAGTCCGATGCCGGGACGCGTGCGTGGCACGGGTTCGATAGCGAGGAGAGTCCGTCCAGCGCCGCCCTTTCGAGCGCGGGTATCAGATCCGGTCCTGACTGATGATGGCGTACTTCGCGTCGAAGCCGATGGCCTGCAGAGCGTGGCATCGCTCGACTAGGTCGACCTTCGCAAAGAGCGTGAACACCGTCCCGGGGTCGCCGGCGGCGCCCGCTGGAAACACGGCCATGACGACCGTGTACTCACCTAGGTCATCGATGCCGAACTTCTCGTACGCTTGCGCCCTGAAGTCGTCGTCGCCGTGGAGCATGCTTGCCGACACGTAGCCTTGGGCGAACAGGTTGCGCAGGAACGCGCCGCGTCCCTTCTTCACGTGCACCAAGTACCGGTTCTGGGTGTCCAGGAGGTCGGCCAACTCGATGGTCTTGATCTTTCGCGTGTGGGCCAGTTGAACCGTGGGCGAGACCTTCGTGTCCAGGTAGTCATCCTCCGTGACATACTTGCCATCAGCCGTGGGCCACCCGTCGAGGTAGTCCAGATCCAGCCGCCCGATTGCAGCGAACTCCTCGTTGATCTCCTGCTCGTAGTCGGGGTTCGTCCTGTACCACTTGCGAGAAATGCGGAAGTACTTGTCGCCCTCATGGTCGAGCTCGCATTCGAGTGTGCGCATGAGATCGGTATCGAAGACCTCTTCCTCGGCTTCGTCGTATCCGCACACTCGTGCTGCTGTGGGGTCTTCTGGACGTGCTACCCTTGCTGCCGCGAGAATCCCGTCCACATCATCGAAAGGCAGCAGAACCTCGCCGCGTCCCACGCGAACGAGTTCGCAACGCGAAGCGATTGAGTCGTCGTCGTAGCCGAGCATGATGTCTTGCACAAAGCCCGCGCCAATACGTTCCCGGAGAACGTCGTCCAGAACCTGGCACAACCGCTTGGGCGTCTCGTCGAGACCGCGGATGGCGACGGTATAGTCGTCGGAGTCCTCGAGTTCGACGACTCTGTCCAAGAGCGCGACAACGTCATCAAGGTCCTTCTTCCCGGCTACCGAGAGAGACGTCCTCCCCTCGAGACTGAGGCCGAGACCCTTGTCCACGCATTTCCCGCGAAGGGCCTTGAGCACGCTCTTCCTGTTGACTTGGTCGTTCTCGGGCATGTATTTCCCGCGCAGAACCCGATCAAGGCCATAGACGTTTCCGGTCGGCACCTTCTGGAAGAGTCGAGCAAGTTCGTTCGGATCCAGAGCCTTCTTTGCGATCTCCACGCCGAAGTCCTGGAGGGCACACTTGCTGACCGCTCCGTAACCATAGCCGGCCGTGAGCGCGTACGTCCTGTCGTCCCGCGTGAAGAGCAGCACAAGGGAGGCATACGAGTTCGTTGGGATGGCCGCTTCGTCGTCGACAACGCCGATGACGAGTTCTCGCCAAGCCGGCGGCTTGTCCCGCTTGGACCTCGTGTAGACCTCAAAGTCCCAGTCCCCCCTGGTGCCGGATCCTGCCCGCAAGTACTCCGCCAGAGCGTCATCAAGGGGTGTGTCTGGATCGATTCGGTAGAGGACGACCTTCGAGACCCCCGCCTTGCGAGTTCTAACTGCCATCTGACCCCCCAGCCAGCTGCAACGCGTCGCGTGACTTGATGCTAGCAGACCCGATGGGCGCCGGTTGCATAACCGGACTCTTGGTGCCAGCGTGATTAGGCCAAGTTGCGGAAGCGAGACAGGCGCCACACCTCGACAAAGCAAACAGGCCAGACACCGAATCCGGCATCTGACCTGCGTAAATACTTGGTAGCGGGGGCCGGATTCGAACCGACGACCTTCGGGTTATGAGGGAGCCCAAGCGGTCTCCCCGCTAGTCGCTCTCAGTACGGGATATACCCTCTGACCTGCTCAAATGATCGAGGGCATGTCCATGTCAGTGCGGCTGGTTCCCGCCCATCTCAGCGTGTTCTGTTGACACTACGTTGACACGAGCCGAAACCTACGCGCCCTGGAATCGCGCCCAGGCCCCACTCCAGCGCGGGCATGTGTGGATAGCGGCCCTGTGCATCCAGCCCTATTCGGGTCACGCCCAATTCGGCCAGCGATGGCCCGGAGTCCCTGGCCGCGAAACGTAGCGTCCTTGGCTCAATGCCCACGAGCCCAGCGTCGAAAGCAGCATGATGAGGCCCGCCGCTTACGCCCCTGCCGCGATCTTCCGTCGCCACCGTTGCAGCAGCGTGCACAACATCGTCTCGGGATATGTCCACGTACCGACCGTGCAAATACGTTTGCACTGTCGTCATTGCCGCTGCTCCCACTCGCCGCACCATGTATCTGCGAGCGTTGGCGCCCTGAACACGACTTGCGTAAGCCCCGCCGCCGTCTCGTTCATCGCGAGCCTCCCCACGTGCGGCCCGTCGAGCACCGCTCGCATCGGCGGATAGCGATGGCAGTTCGGCTGGGCGTCGCGCGAGAGCTGCACCCAGAACCTACAAGTCGCGCAAGACTGAGACGACACGGATAGTCCTCCGACTCCCCTGGTTGCTCGCCGCTCCCCAACAGTGCTTGGTCAGCGTAACACCCGACACGACGACTTCGGGTTATGAGGGAGCCCCAGCGGTTTCCACAACAGTCGCTCTCACTGCAGGATATGACCTCTGAACCGCACAAAGGCCGGAGAGGCACACGTCTGCGGCTACGTCCTTGCGGGGCTAGCGGACCTCTCGCTCGTGGATTGCAGCGCCGGGCCGTCGCCGGTTGTGGACGACCGCAACGAGGGAGGCGCAAACTGTCGGGGGACGGCATCGCGTCCACGACTCCAAGCGAGTCCCAGCAGCAACCTGCGGAGGCCCCGGCTGTGTGATCTACCCGGTGAGACGGGCTGAGGCTCGAGTGCCACTCTATAAGTGGCTTCCTTGATTGCGGTGTGCCCGGTCTCTAGATAACGAGGGAGAGAATCGTGTCGGACGGTGAGGTTCTCGCGGAAGAACTACTCGACCCGGATGACCTGGTCGAAGACATCGCCGAGGATTCAGACATCGAGGAATTGGCGCAGGAACTGCAGGCCCGTTGCGAGAAGGCCGACCTCCGATTGGACGTGGAGCAATACGAGGGCGAAACGTATCGGCGGGTCTACCTGCCGGCAGGGCCCGAGGTTCTTCCGATCTCTCTGTCAAACATCCATCGCCTTCGAGCCTTTCTCGACGTCCCCTTTGAGCGGTACGTCCTGCTATCAGACTATGCAGGCTACGCTTCCTACGAAGACGGTTTCGTCGAAGTCAAGCTGAGCGCCTTGTCACCCGATGCCTCGATGGCCATGTACCGGCGCTTCCGCAATCCGCTAGCGCATGCGGGATCGAGGAAGAAGAGAGCAGCCGCTACGCCGTTCCGTGTGGCCAACCCTGATGGACCCGAGGTCATGATCGTGGGCCCTGCGTCCGAAGCGCTCGGCGTACTGGGTGGGTCTACGAACAACGGCTATGGTTCCCCGTTTCGTCTGGGACTCCGAATAGAAGGACTGGACATCGAACGCCACGATCAGACCGTCGAGATTCTCGAGAAGCTCTCCCAGTCCCTGTTCTTCCAGATGGACATCGCGCTCAACGCCCCCCTGACCCTTGCCGCCAGACGACGGCCCACTAGACGCAGGCCCAAGACCGTGAGGCCGAACGACTCCACCGAGCTCGAATTCCCTAGGAGCGAGTACGACCAAGACCCGGTTTCGCTCTACTGGTACGCGCGCAGCGCCACAGGGATGCCGTTGCTTCAGTTCCTCGCGTACTACCAGACGGTCGAGTTCTACTTTCCAACCTACTCGCAGGCAGAGGCGCGCCGCAAGATTAGGAACCTCCTAAAGAACCCGACCTTCCGCGTCGATCGTGACGCTGACTTGGCAAGAGTGCTTGTAGCCGCGCGTCCAACCGGCCAAGGATACGGTGACGAGCGCACACAGCTCAGAGCCACAGTCAACGAGTGCATCGAGCTAGGGGCGCTGCGAGAATTCCTTTCGGCCAGCGAAGCACAAATCGACTTCTTCTCCCGCAAGACAAAAGGGCTCACCGAGTTCGTTCTCCCAATTCGGACACCGGGCGCGGACCTTCGAGGTCCCGTGGCAGACAGGATCTACGACATCCGGTGCAAGATCGTGCACACCAAGAGCGGCGGCCGCGACGGAGAGATGCAGTTGCTTCTTCCATTCTCGAAGGAGGCCGAGCTACTGTACGAGGACATCGATCTGATTAGGTACGTCGCCCAAGAAGTGCTCGTTTCGGCAAGCAGTTCTCTGACCGTGTAGGGGCCGGATTCGAACGACGACCTTAGGTTATGAGAGAGCCCCAGCGGTTTCCACGCCAGTCGCTCTCAGTACACGATATGCCCTCTGACCTGCGCAAAGGTCGGGGGGCATATCGCTGCCATTGCGGGTACCTAGAGCCAGCTGAGGCCCATTCTGTTGACACCGTGTTGACACGCGGGAGGCACCCAGCGCGCCTGCCCACAGGAGCGGCTCGCGAGCTATCCGGAGGAGCTCGCGAACCTCAACCACCTGTGGACAGCCGCTCGGACGCGGATGTCCGGCAGCGTAGCAAATTGAGGAGGAACCAAGATGCCCGCTGCGTAGCCACGCAGAGACTCCTCCCAACTGGGAGAACCGTCGTGCCAGCGGGTAGACCAGGTCCAGCGTTACAATCAGCCAGACTCAAGGGGTGAAGAATGTACGAGGTCTACTGCGATGAGAGCAGACCGGACCTGATGTCCGGAGCGAACCGCGAGGGATTCGCCCTCATCGGGGGACTGTGGATTCCCTCAGAGGTGCGATTCGAACTGAAGCGCCGACTCGACGACTTGAAGAACCAGCACGGGAGACGCTATCAGGAGCTGAAATGGCAGAAGGTTTCAGCCCGCGATCTGACCCTCTACATGGGCCTCGTTGACATCTTCCTCGAATTGGGTGAAAGCGCACGCTTCCGGTGCATCGCGGTCAACGCGAGCCAACTCGACTTCGAACGCTTCCAGGAAGGCGACCGGGAGCTCGGGTTCTACAAGTTCTACTACCAGATGCTGAACCCTTGGATTCGCGACGCCGATACCTACCGTGTCTTTTGCGACCTCAAGTCAAACAGAGTCGGAAATCGGCTGCCCGCCTTAGCGCGAGTCATAAACAACTCCCACATGTACCCAGTCGTTCAGGAAATCCAGGGCCTTCCCAGCGCTGAAAGCGTGCTGCTCCAACTCGTGGACGTGCTATTGGGTGCTGCGAGCGCCCGGCTCAACCGCCACTGCCCGCCTAGCGGTCCGAAGAACGAGCTCCTGGCCCACTTGGAGGCCGGTCTACGGGTGCCTCAGCTCGCACCGACTTCCTACTCTGAACAGAAGTTCAACATCTTCATGATTCGCCTGACGTGATGGCGCCCTCCTCCGGCTTCCCGCCACTCCGCGTCTTGCCCGACGAGGCTGCCTACCGTACGTACTACGAGCGCGTGTGTTGCGGTTCGCCCTTCACCGACTCCTTCGGAATCGTCGTCTACTCACGTCGCTCTAAGTTCGGCCATGCGTTCTTCGAGTCTTCCAAGCGGGACAAGAACAAGGACATCTTCTCGCCGATAAGAGCCGAGAGGATCGACTGGATCGCAGCAACATTGGGGGATCCGCAGGCGGACCACTACCAAGGTTGGGACGGCAAAAGGAAGCGGTACGACCCCAACTTCCGGGTCAGCAACGCATTCGGCGATTTCGTCGTTGTCACGCTTGTGCGCGCGCCAAGCAGCGACGGGAATCGGACCGGCGAGTTCTGGACCGCCTACGTCGCAGATAACAGTATAGGCAAGATCAGGAAAGGGCCCCAGTGGCGACCCTAGACCTGCCCCAGAACAAAAAGATGCCGCTGATTCGCCAGGCTGGCTCAGCGGCAGAGGCCTCTGTTGATTCCTTGCCGAAGAAGGCAAAGAACAACACCAATCTACCCTAGATCAGACTCGATGTACAGGCCCGCTATGCTTGGCAGTGAAGTTCGCGCGGTTGCTGCGTGTTCTGCGCTGCCAAGCATAGCGGGCCTGTCAACCCCCGTCTAGCCCCAGATTCGTACGCAAAGAGAGACTCGTGCGTCCTCGGCAAACGGGGTAGTCAGCAATCAGGGTCCCAGCCAGCCCACACGATAGGCGGCCTCCCCGCCTCCGCGTCAACCTCGATCAGATGCGCGGAGGGAGCAACCTGACGTATGAGGTCGGCAACTTCTCGGACCGACGCGGCCACGAACGCCTGCTTTTCCACTGCTGCCCCTATCGGAGCGAGGAACCGCCGCCGCCCCTTGCCCACCGACGCAGACTCGAACGTCTTGCCAGCGTACTTCGACGCGTAACTCGCGGCCCGAAGCGCGGAGCCCCACGCCTTCACGTCGATGCCCACGAAGCGAGCCCCACCGCTCGGAACAATGGCGCGCCGACCGAGGAAGTCCGTCCAACCCTGCCGCAGGGAAGCAAGCCCGCAGCGCGTGAAGCGACGGGACACCAGGACGTGCCAGTTGCCACCCATGCCCTCCCGGATGCAGCTCAGGAACGGCGACGTACTTGCCGTCGAGGCGGACCAACTCACCGTGATCGTGGACGAAATCCTGCAGGAAGTGCAGCGCCCGATCGTACTCATGCACCCCGCCGCCGGGAAAGGTCAGCGTCACCATGTACGTAAGATCGTAGTAGCGCAAGATCCTCCTAACGCGAGAGCGCGCCCGCCGTACCGACTCTGCGAAGCATCGTGCACTTCGCGCCTGTCTGCGCTCCTCCGCTCGCTGATCGGCCTCGGCGCGCCCAAGGTCTCGGACCTCGTGCTGGTACTGACGCCACTCGCTCAGCCCGGACAAAGAGCCCTGCCCCTTGCGACGAAGGGCATTGGATGCGGACAGCTCCCCGCCACCGTCGGGATAGTCGATCACCGACCCCTGCACAAGGCCACCAAGGACCTCACCCGTGTCTGCTGTCACGTTGCATCCGCGCGTCTCCTTGGTGACACTGGCCAACATGCCATAGAATCGGAGACGCCTGCGGTGATAAGGCCAGTCTCTCTTGGGGGTGTCTCGCGTGTTCATCGGACGGGACCAAGAACTCCAGCAGCTCGAACAGTACTGGGCTGAGGCGCTTAATGGCCGCGGAAAGACGGTGCTTATCAGCGGAGAGCGCGGCATGGGGAAGCGCACTCTCGCGCTTGAGTTCGGTCGCTTCGCCCAAGATGTTACCCCTGAGATACTTTGCGCATCCTATGAATGCACGCGCAACTGTTCATCCTACGCACCATTCACAGACCTTGTGGCTCAGGTCCTCGAGAGCGATCGATTCAACTACCTGCCTTTCGTGATGGATCTCGGACTCGCTGTAGGCAAGGCGATACCTGGAGTAAGAGACTTGGTCGCAGCCGGTGAGGGCGTGAGAAAGGCCTTCCAAGATCACGGTCGGACCGACAACACAGCCGGTGATGTCTTTTACCAGTTCTGGCTCTTCATCGATCGCATCTCAAATGGCAAACCATTGCTCTTCACAGTGTCCAATGCCCACTATCTCGACAGCGAGACAATCGCGCTGTTGGGTTACCTTGCGACGCGAATCGACAAATCGCGGGTTATGTTTGTAGCAACCTATGACTCAACAGAGACATCTGAACAAAGCCCAATTGCGGACCTTATCAGCGATCTGCTGCCTGCGAAGCGCCTAGAGCGTTTGCAGCTGAAGCCGTTTTCTCTTCCTGATGTTGGCGCGTCGCTGCAAGCGCGATACGGACTCGATGACGTCGATGACACGATTCTCACGCAGTTGCATCGACACACGGCTGGCAACCCGTTCTTCCTGCAAGAGCTGCTTGACTACCTCGAAGATCAGGCGCCGGAACAAATACGCCAGAATGGATCCTTCCTCGACGGTGGGGTGCCCCTAGCCGGAGTACCAGATACGATAGGCACACTCCTCGAGGCTCGGATTTCTCATCTTGACACAAAGCTGGTACGAACCCTCCAACTTGCAGCCATTGAGGGCCCTAGCTTCAGCGCACACGCACTGGTTCACTTAATGGAAGATGTCAGCGAGGACGAGATATACAGACATCTTGAGATTCTGCAACGCCAGCACTCCCTGATTGAGCTGGAAGATGAAGCGCCACATTCCCTCGAGCGCTACCGTTTCACCTGTGATCTTCTGCGTCATTACCTCAGCGAGGGCGGCTGCAGACTCTCCGAACATGAACAGCGCCGGGTCCATCAGAAGATCGCCGAATGCTACCAACAGCTCTACGAGTCAGGGCTGTTCAAAGATCATCTCATTGTTGCCGAGAACTACGAGGAAGCCGGATGTGACCAAGAGGCTGCTCGCTGGTATATGACCGCATCGGTGGCAGACGCCAAGGAGCTGCACCTGGCTCGTGCGGCAGAGAGCGCCGACAGGGCCCTCTCCCTGCAACGTCAGGTGCCGAACCCGGACGAGCCCATGTACGTTGAGCTTCTCGTTCAAAGCGCGAATGTTGATCTGCTGCTTAGCAAAACTGACCGAGCTTCCAAGAAGATGTCAGAGGCCCTGCAGCTGGCATCCAATTCTGGTGATACCAGGGGACGATCTCTAGCGCTCGAAATACGTGGACGCTTAGGCTTCGAGGCAGGTAGGTACAAGTCCGCGGCTACCTCTTTCCGCGACGCTCGTGAGGGGTTCGAGAGCGTCGCGGACACCGCCGGTGTGTGTCGAACGCTTGGCCGGGAAGGAGCCTGCCACGAAAAGGCTGGCAGACTCGACGAAGCAATTGGCTGTTATCGTCACGAGCTCACTGCTGCACGATTGTGGGGCGACACCTTGGCATCTGTGCGTGCGACCAAGCATCTCGCCTCAGCCTCATACGAAGTTGGAGACTATGAGGAGGCCTTGAGCCTTGCGGACAAGGCTTGTCGGCTTCTCGATGAGCAGACTGATGCCCCGGATGTTCTTGAATCCGCAAGGGTGCGCCTCCTACTTGGGACGATCCTTATGGCGAGGCATCGCTATCAGGAGGCAGAGGCCTATTTGCGTACCGCTGCCGATGCATTTCGGAGTATCCAATACCGCCGTGCCTTAACACGCTCGCTGACTGGCTTGGGGCTGAGCCTGCTGTGGCAGAACAGGCTCGTGGAGTCAGAGCAAGTCCTCATCGATGCATTGGACCAAGCAGGAGACGGCAGCCCCGTTGAACGTTCGAGCCTTCTTGATCTTCTAGGTCAAGTGCTCATGAGACAAAAGCGGTTCAAGGACGCGGAGTCATCACTCCGCGAAAGTCTCACGATCGACACGGAGGTCGGCCTTCAGCTCTCCGAGGCGGAAAGCTACTTCCAACTGGGATCCCTCTTTGTGCTGCAGAATGCGCAAGATCAAGCACTCGACTTCTATCAGAAGGCGCTGTCAATATGGAGCGAACTGGATGATGAAGTCGAACTTGCGCATGTCTCAGCGCGCATTGGCTCTGTATTCCGCAAGAAGGGTGATCTGGAATCTGCGGAGGAGTGGTACCGAAAGAGCTTGCGCATTTCACGACGGCTAGGTGACGAACTTGGTGAAGCTCGTGCACACCGGGGCCTTGGCAAGATCGCGCTTCTCAATGGGGAGGGCGACCTCGCTGTCGACTTCCTGTCCCGCTCCCTTCCCGTGATCCGAGCGCAGATGGGCCCCGTCGAAACAGCAGGTGTGCTTTCCGCTCTCGGCCAAGGGTATGAGGCTCAAGACAAGAACGCCGCCGCGCAGACCGTATGCAAAGAAGCCCTCAGCCTGCTGAACGAAGACTACGACGGTGCCGAGATCCAAACTTTGAGCGCCAGCTTGGCCGCCCTAGGACCAACACCTACTGACGCGTAGATGGTATTTCGAGCTTCATGACTCGACATGCATTCCCCCACAGTACGAGTTCTGTCTCTTGGTCTTGCAGACCGAGAGCCCTGAGAACCTCCAACTGGGTCTCCAGAACGTGGTTTCGGTAGCCAGCAGGTCCTCCGCCGGAGTCCGTTCCGAATATGATGCGTTCCGCTCCAAACGCCTCAAACGATCGGGCGAATACGTCCTGCAAGGTAAGGTCGTAGGGCATATATCGAGTCCAGTTGTTGGTCCCAGACGTATCGACCATCACGTTCTGGAGCTGGTAGCCAAGCGCTAGAACCTCACGAAAATAGCCAGCGCCAAAATGGGCGACGACAAAAGTTACATCCCTAAAGTCGCGGGCGACGGAGTTCAAATCGATGGGGTTTCCATAGGCTAGATCGGCTGTCGGATCGGTGGAGAAGCCAAAATGTATGACGACGGGGACACCGTACTCTCGCGCTGCCTCATACACTTCTCGAGCCGCGGGATCGTTCACATGGAATTCGCGTACGACCGGGTACAGCTTAATTCCCTTGTACCCAGCAGCGAGGTCCTTTCGGACAAGAGCGGCTGCACCGGTTTTCGTCGGATCAACGCTCGTGAGGGCGAATAGCCGTCCCTGCGAGTGTCGAACAACCTCTTCCGTATACTGACAGCCGGGTGTGAAACTCATGAAGACACCGGCTGCCACACCCGCAGAATCCAGCATCTGAAGCCAACGCCCCGCCATAGCCTCAGGTGTGCAGTCGGGCACCTCATTCTCGCCGCTGATATTGTGCTTGGCCGCTCCAGGTCTCTTGGGACCTCCGCGAAGAATCCGGCGCATTTCTTCGAAGCCCAAGCCTCGATCAGCCGCGTAGGCCTCGACGGTCTGCCTTGAGATCAGATGCATGTGTGCATCAACTAACATGAGGCCCTCATCTCCCCCACTAGCCGCCTGCACTGAATCGTACACGACTTCGACCTTGGCACCGACGAAGCGATAATCAGACCAAGAATTTCTGCTGATGTATTATGCAACATGCCAACTATTTTATCCATTGTATACGTCATTGTCAACCGCCGCTTCTGAAACACACAAACCATAAGCCCGTCGCGACACAAGCGAGGACCCCACCGGTGATTGAATCGCCCCGGGTTCCACGTCGGCTCGATTACTTGGAAGCCACGGCCTCCCGGGTGACTTGCTGAGTGTACTGCTCGAGCATCTTCTTGATCAGTTCGACGTCGACCATCCCGAGCACTGCCTTCCTCCTGCTCCGTCGGAGTGCCCCGATCGTGCGGGGTCTCCTCGACGGTACAGGCGTCGGTGGGGTGGTCAACTCTTAGGCTATCGAACACCCACGACAGCGAAATACGATCGAAGACCCATCACGCGCGCCAAGGAGTCGTACGGCGAAACGCTCGAACCGGACTTCGACCCGGCGGCGGATCTGCCGGCGGCGATTCACGAGGAGTTGGAGGATGAGTTGCGCGGAAGATCGCCCCATGCTTAGAACGTGGAACTATCCGAGAACACCTAGATCACTTTCTCTTCCGCTTGGCTCTTCGACCAGGCTGGCTCTGGGCTCTCCGAACGCCCTTCTTGTGCCTCGCGGTCCTTTGCCTCTCCTTCTCCTTCAGGATGTCGAATTCCTTTCGCTCGGCGTCGCTTAAAGTGGCAGTCTTTCGCGCGGCGTTTGCCGCCTTCTCCGCTACGGCCATTCGCCTTGCGCTCGTGGCGGCGACCAGATGTGCAAGTTGAAGCGCATAGAATGGTTGTTCCTCGGACGGAGCTTCCTCGAAGCCCGCTCTCAATTCTTTGAGTCGCTCCGGCCCGAGTACGGCGGCGTAGTTGTCCGCCTCATGAGCGATCTCTAGTCGCGCCTGCTGGGCCAATGGCTCGGCGTAGCGACCGATAGTCTGTGCCGAGACAATGCCGAAGGCGTCGTAGGCAGACTCCTGAGCTAGCGCCTGCGACAGCGTATCTTCGGCGACATTGGAGAAGAGGCCCAAGAACCTCAACATGGACTCCGGAGTCCAGTTGAAGTCCTTGTCGACGGCGTGCAAGTTCTCTAGTAGATGACTGCGACTCAGAAACGCGGTGTTCTGCACCGACGCAATGATCACAACCTCCGCTTCGGCAGAACACTGCTCGTCGCGACGATAAGTGCCACGACGTTGACGCTCCTCCTTGATCGTCACCGCCATCGCGTCGCGCTCGGCGTAGAGATCCTCGGTAAATCCCTCAAAACCGCTGAAGGCCAATGTCTCGATGCCTCGCGCGGCAAGCTGCGCCCGCAGAGACGTGTCGAGGTTCTTCTGGTAGTCTGCCCCGACACACTCGGCAAGGTAGCTAGAGAAGGTCGGATTGCCATTCCGCAAAGCCCACTCAGCGAATCCATCCACGAAGACGTTACGACCTCCGCCCGGAGGAAGGACGAGCTCCTCGAGAAGGTTGGCCGAGAGGGCGGGCTCACCCGAAAAGTGCTTATCTGCCCACCACGTGTGGTCAATTACCTCTCGCAGAAGCGCATCCGTAGTGACGCAGCGTAATCCTAGATCTTGCATATGTGAGACCAGGTCTACTGCAAATCCGTTGTCCTTATGGCCGAGTGCGAGCAACCGCACCAAGACGCTGGAGTCAACTACCCAAATCCTCTCCCGAGCCGTATCTAGGCGCCTGTGCGCCGCGCCCGGCTCGAGCCCGAGTACGTGGTATGCGAAATACCCCTGAGACAGAGTGGCCAAGAACGCCTGAACCCCTGGGTCTGGCTCGAGGAGAACGTGGGTGGCAAGGTCCACGAAAGTCGCTCGCATTGCCAGCGTTGGCAACTCCTCACTGGCGGAATTCAAGAAGCACAACACGTCGTTCGCGCCGGTCAGGTCGATCTTCGTGCCCGCAAGAACTCCTCGTGCGATCTCCATTCCCCTCGCACGGAAGCACCCGACCAGCGCTCGGTCCATCAGCTGCACGACCGTGCCGATGTCCTCTTGGGTCAAGTCCTGAGCGTTCGCGCTGGCGAACTGGGTGCAGGAGGCAAGGAACTGCTCGTGCCGCAGAGCCCGCTGAGCGGCGACGTCCTTCAGTGCGTCAGTCCCGGCCGGAAGGATGCAGATTTGAGAGCTTGGTTCGGGCCAATCGATGAGACCATTGCCACGGAGGAACTCAAGGGCCTCGTTGGCAACTGGTACGTCTAGAGACACGGAAGCTCTTACGGCCGTCCGAAGCCCTTCCATAAGACCTGACAGCGATATGCGACGATCAGGCACGGCATCAAGGACGTTCAGAATGGCGGATGCGTACGCCATTTCTAGCGGCTGGTGGTCGCCAGACAGCCGCAGTCGTGAAAACAAGTAGAGTGCGGTGGCTGTCTCCACTTCATCTGCCGATACGTCGGGCAGTGTCATGCTGGCGAGGCCACGCTTTGCAATGAAGGGATCGTACCGATTCAGCACCCGAACGAGGTCGTCGTGGTTGTCGCCCCGAACGTCATATGGGATGACAACGACACCCGACTCTCGGAGGAGCAGCGAGACCTGCTCGCGTGGCATCCCGCCGGCGAACATGTAGACCTTCTTGCCTGGTTCCACGAGCTCCTTGGCGCGCTGCAACTGGGACTGAAAGTCCTGATCCGTGACGCTATAGCCGATGATCACGACCGGCATCATGTGCAACGCGCTGAAGATCTTCTCCCGCCAGTACTCCCTCTGCGGTGACTCGGAGAACTCTCGATACTGGTCACTCGTCAGCACAACGTTCGCTGGGTCGTCCAACGTCCCGTGAATATGGAAAACGACGTCCAGAACTGTTCCGCTGAGTGCGCGTAAATCTTCAAGGCTACTCCCGCGAGACACGGGCGAGAGGCCTTGCGCGCGCATATGGGCTTCTAGACACCGGTCGTAGTTGGTCGTCAGGTACGCCGCGAAGGGCCATCCAGCAAGGATGCGATACGCGCGTCCACTCGGCGCTCGACACTGACAAACTGTGTCAAGCGCGGTGTACATGTCCTTGCCGAGCACTCTCCCTGCAATTGAGAAGGCAGCTGGCAACTCATTAGAGTCGATCCGCGCCATCATGGCCTTCAGATCAGAGGGACTCCCCTGCCGCTCCATATCGGCGAGCAGGCCCTCGGCAAGCTGCCTCCAATTTGGGAGACCCATTTCGATTGACGGTCCGCTACCCACAACTGCGATACATCTGCCAGTGTTGATCGCATCCATGAGCCCACGTTCAAGCAGTGACAAGTCATCACCCCTCTTTCGAGCTCTTCGCCGCCAACACCTATTCTGTCACTGCAGCCGGCTGTCGACAGGACACCACGGGCTGGCGAAGCAAGAGGCGAATTCCGCGGGGTATGAATCGCGCCGGATTTGATGGAGGCCATCAGCCTACGCGGGTTTCCACCTGGTCAGATCCGGCACGAGTCGAGAGCCACTGACGTTCAGGGTACTCGCCAAGACTGTCTACGTCTCCCTGGCAGCCACTTGGAACACGCCCTGAGCCCTCGCGGCCAGCCCAACGAAGTGGGGAGCCCGTCTGCTCAGGTCGCCCTGCGCGACGAGCGCGGCCAGCCGGTTGTGAACGTAGGCAACCTGCTCCCGCAGGCTGAAGCTCAAGTCCGCAGTGGCCAGAGCGTCAAGGCGAGCGAACGTCTCGATGATTGACTCGCGAGCGGCGTCGGAGATGATGACGTACCTGAAGATGGCATCGGCAATGTCGGAGCGCAGCTTCCATGAAGCGTGCTTCGCCAGCTTAGGTTCCGTCTCGTGCAGAATCTCGACCTGCTTGAGCTTTGTGAGAAACGCGGCGCGCTGCTCAAACGGCAAGGCGGCCTGCTCGATAGCGCGTTCGGCCTCGGCCATGGCAAGTCGGAGCGTCTCAGGCTGACCGGACGGCTCGGCGGTAGCGTTCTTGAGAGCGGCGAGTGCCTGCTTGACGGGAGCGCGCTGGGTCTCGACCTCGCGCATGGTCTCTTCGTCTTGGCGGTAGCGCTGGCTGAGGCCGCAAAGGAACTGGACTGAGTGGTCCGGCCCTGCGCATGTGATAGCGCGCCAGAAGGTTCGAGTGTTGACTTCACCGTCTTTAGCGCCGGTCTCCTCACGCAGCACACCGAGAGAGGAGAGCTCGGCGGCGTCAAAGGCGTTACGGACAGCCCACTCAAGCTCAGGCAGTCTGGCGGCGAACATGGCTTTACGCTCTGCCCGAGCCTGTTCGTAGGCGCGTTGGAGGTTGTCCGTGACCGCGCCCAACTCTCCTCCTCGCACTGACGGAGCCATCCGATCTCGCCTGCTCGCAACTCGAGCGAACACAACATGCTCGGGCCGCCGCGCACAAGTCAAGAACGACGCCGACCCGCCTGACGAAGTCGAAGAAGTGCCGGACCCTACTCCTCGACGACCAATGCCCAGACCCGTTTGAGCGGGATGTCTGCCTGTAGATCCGCTGACAGCCGCTCGTAGTTCTCCGTCACGGCAGGTTACTAGGTCAGCGAAGCCGCTAGAGCTTCTCGTAGCGGTAGCCCGCCTTCTTAATGTGCGCATCTAAGTAGCCACCAATACTTGAGGCGGCCAACAGGGCTGCATGCTCTGACGCTGGTACACCGAAGTACTGGTAGACCCCACCGCGCTTGAACTCAACCTCGAGAGTACTTGTCGTCGCGTCATAGCCGACCGACGCACAGTTGCTGCTCGTGACCGGAATGCGCTGCATCACTCACCCCTAATCGTCGTTAGAGTCTGTCTTCTCCAGCTCTGCAAACTTTGCCGCCATTGTCGGGTTACCGCGTGTCAGCTTCTTGATCGTCACGTCCTGCGCTTTGTCGTTGGCGAGACGGAGGTTGCGGTCTGTGCCGAGCAGGGCCTCCTTGGTCTTCTGCAGGTGGTCGATGGACTTGTCGATCTCGTCAATCGTCGTCTGGAAGCGCCTAGAGGCAAGGTCGACGTTCTTGCCGAAGGCGGCCTTGAAACTATCGAGTTCGTCCTCGAAGTTGGTGATGTCAACGTTCTGCGCCTTTACCAGCGCCAGTTCAGCCTTGTACTTCAGCGAGTTCTGGGCGGCATTGCGCAGCAAAGTGATCATCGGGATGAAGAACTGCGGGCGAATGACGTACATCTTCGGGTAGCGGTGAGACACATCCACGATGCCCGTGTTGTACAACTCGTGGTCCGGCTCCAACAGCGAGACGAGTACGGCGTACTCGCAGCCCTTCTCATTGCGGTCCTTGTCGAGTCCCTTGAAAAAGTCTTCGTTCTTCTTCTTGGTTGCGGTGGTGTCGCACTCGTTCTTCATCTCAAACATGATCGAGATAGACTCGGTGCTTGCCTCTTCGGAGTCGCGGAATACGTAGTCGCCCTTGCTACCGCCGCTGGCGTCATTGTCCTTCTCGAAGTAGGCACGGGGGAAGGCAGTGGCGCGGATCTTGTTGAACTCGATTTCGCAGTGTTGCTCCAAGGTCTCGCCGACCATCTTGGTCGATAGCTTGGCCTTCAGGTCCTTCAAGCGTTCGATAGCATCGTCGCGATCCCTGATTTGTGTCTCGTACTTCTCCTTGAGCGATGACTCGCGCAACTTCTGCTCGACGTCTTTGACCTCTAGATCGCGCTTGAGGTTGTCTCGTTCTTTCTCAACATCGCCGAGCGCCTCTTTGAGGGCCAACTGCTTGGCCACGTCGGCAGCCTTGAGTTCTTCCTTCAGGCGAGCGATTTCAGTATCCTTCTTGGCTGCCTCGTCCTTCAGTACACCCGTGACCTTGGCCTCGACAAGTTCCGCGCTCGACTTGAGCTCCGCCTTCAGGCGCTCGATCTCGACGTCCCTCTTGGCGGCTTCCTTCTCCATCTCGCTGGCAACCTTGGTCTCCGCGAGTTCAACGGCGGCCTTCTTGTCTTGCTCGGCAAGCGCCAACCGCTCGTGCAGCGCCTTATCGAAAGCCTCATCGCGGACCTGATGAAGAATGTCCGCGTATCCGGCCTCGTCAAGGTTGAACGTCTTCCCGCAGTTCGGGCATTTGATCTCGCGCATATCTACACCTCCTCGACTTGCTTCGGTGTCTGTGCGAGCACGTCGGGAACAGACTCCTCTGCCTTTGTGCTCGGGGTGTTGAAGAACGAGCCGATCGCGTCAACCACTGCGCCTAACGACGCGGGCATGTCATCAAGATTCGCATCAAGGACTGCCGCTCTGTAAGCCAACAGGTTCTTGCAGCGAAGGCTGAACCCGCCTGACTTCAGTGCTGCGATGTATGACGGCCAAGACTCAAGCTCTGACTCGATATCGTTGTTCCAGATGGTGTATTTCGTAGAGATCACACTCGGATCGCCGAAACCATACGGAACGTTCCCACTGACTGCCGTGGCGTCGTCCGGAAGCCACTTCACCAACGTTTCCGTCTCGTTCTTATGTGAACTATGCGCCTGCTCCCGACGAGTCTTGTTCTCCGCTATGTTCACGTCTTTGGATTCGGGGTACTTCAGTCCAGCGTTCAGGCCATCACCGTCGGCAACCACATAGACCGGAACGCCAAGCTGAGTCATGATCGCGTGCGGTACAGCGATTGCCGTCTTGCCTGACACATCAATCAAGCAGACCCCGGCAACGTCGAAGGGCTGACCTTTCTTCTCTGCGATTGCAGTCAACACCGCTACGTCCGTGTCGCCTTCCAATAGCACTGCAGCGTCAGCAAAGAAGCCCTCAGCAAAGGATGTAGGAAGACGCTTCTGTACGATCTTCTCGACCTTATCCTCGGTCAAGTGAGCTATCTTGGCCACATCGGCAAGCGAAGCAGCGCACGTCGACGTCTCGCAACCCGACAGACAGAATCGGCGAACTCCCCCGAACTGATCTGGACGCGTGAAGTACGGGCTGTGAGTGGCCATGATGATCTGGACGTTCTGGCTGCTGGCTAGTTCCGATAACGCTCGTGCGAAGGCTCTCGCCCTAATTGGGTGCTGGTATATCTCCGGTTCCTCGATACAGATGAGGGTATGTGGGAGATCGCTCAAAGCGGCCTTCAGTCTGTCGGCAGCTTCATCCTTATCCTCGCCCTCCTGCGGTTTGTGACCGGCTTTGACTAGAGCTTCGTCCGGCACCAGCGCATGAAGCATCGCAATCAGAACGGCGCGTTGCACTCCGTGGCCCTGACGCGAGACATCATTCCGCAAGCCGTTAATCGTCACATCAGTGCGTACCGTTGCGCTTGGATTTGGAGTCCAGTCCGGAACCGTCGCGGTGAACTCAACGAGTGAGTTCGGAACGAGGCTCTTCAACTTGTCGTTGACGCGGTCAGACTGCAAACCAGCGGAATCAAGAACACTCGTACTCATTGAAGTCGCAAGTTCAGCTATGGCTTCAGAATGCTTCTCTGTCCATTCTGCTTTCGCCTTCGTTGTGGCCGCATTCATCAGAGTCCCGATTAGTTCATTCAACGTCGAACCTTTGCCGACGCCATTGATCTGATCAGAGATATCCGTTGCAGCCGGAACTAGGACCATCCGGACACACTGGCGAATGACCGAGGAGCCCGTGAAGCCAAACATGTGACTGGCATCGTCCGTATCCACTGATACCAGCCTGGCGCTATTCGTTGTGTCGTTCTCCCAGCCGACCAAAGCCTCAACAACTTGGTCCTTTGAGGGTGACGCACCCAGATCAGGCAGCTCAGGCACAGTCTCGCGCAATGTCTTATAGGCTGGCCGAAACTCGCCGACCTTACTCATCGCACGAATATCTGCGAAGCCGGGACCTTGTAGTGCATTGCCGACGATCTTGTCCTTCTCGTCCTCTAAGCTCCATGAGCGCTTGAAAGTTGCATCGTGGCCGCGTCCGTAGCGTTCCAGACGTTCACGATCACGCTGGGACAAATCGGCGAAGGTTACCACTACCTCGACGACCGCTTCAGGGGTTGGCTCGATGGTCTCGCCAGACTTCGTATCCACTGAGCGATGCACGTCACTGACTTCTAGCGGTCCACCCCTGAAGAACCAATCGAGCGCGTACAGAGCAGCCGACTTCCCAGCTCCGTTGGTTCCAATCAGAGCGGTGTAAGGTTCCACGTCTAGGACAACGCGTTTGATACTCCTGAAGTTACTGATCTCAATCCGCGAAATACGCACTGCCGCTCCCCCTGCCGCTATGCGCCGCCCACTACCGGCGCCTCGTTTCCCCAAGATGTCCAGCCGTCCATGGCCTGCCGCGCAAACAGCTCAAGATACGGCCCCGGGCTGCACGACTCGATGATCGCGTACTGCTCATCCGGCTTGCGCGAGTGCTCACGCTTCCGGGACACGATGATGTTCGTCTGCCGTCTCCCGGCGTCTCCGGTTCGGAGTCCGCCTCGCACCCCGAAGAGAAGCACCTCCGTCACGTTGCGGAAGTAGAACCCGACACCCCTACCGTCCGGGCCCCCATCCTTGCGTGTCTTGTACCAGACGATATTCGTCTTGTACTCGAAGCCCCAATGCTCCATGACGTACAAGCCTTCCTTGATCAGCGCGTTCGGCACCCATAGATACAGATGACTCTTGTCGAGTGCGAGGCTCTGGATCGGAAGCTCGGCGATCTCCTGTGTCGTCATCGTCGTGTAGCGTGCCAGGCGCTTGTGCTCCGGCGCCATCTTGCCTGTCCGATTGGCGAAGCGCCACGGCGGGTCGGCAAGGACCGTGCCGAACGCATGGAAGTCGCGACTCAGGAGATCGCGCGCAGCGTCTCCGGGTTCCGGTGCAGTTACCACGATGCTTCAGTCCTCTACATACAGATTGCGAGTAATCCCGAACACCAAGAGCGGACACCCGCCGCCACCGCCACCTGCAACACGTGGAAGGAGCTTGCCCACGTGGGTGGTCGATTGACCGCTGGAGCTGCCCTTCCCCAACTCCTTGAACAGATCGAGGATCTCCTCCGAGCGCGTGATGATCACCCCAACGCTCACGACGCGGAGATCGAACAGCAGACGGAAGTTGTTGAGATCGCGGTCGAAGAATGGATCCTTGTTGTTCCACTCAATCTCGACTGCGACCCCGTTCTTGTACGCGTCCACCTTGTGGGTGGGAGACACCCGCTCGTCTTCGTCCACCACGATCCGCGTATCGAACTTGCGCTCGCTCCATCCCCGGCTCGTGAACTCATGGTCAAAGTACTGCGAGATCGGCGATAGGTTGCCGCCAGCCGTCAGAATGTCGCTGCGCCGCAGCCGGTAGTCGGTGAGCACGTCGATCAGGTCCCGCCACTCTCTCGGGAAGTCCTCTTTCAGAATCGCGCACGCGTGCTTCCATTCGTACACCTCATACGCCTGGTTCAGCGCTGCCGGCAGAAGGTCGAGAGTCATCTGGCCCCCGTGGGGTTGGGATGGGTGAGTCCTCATGATACTGGAAGCACTGACATCGGGTTTCGGCCGTGGCCGCGACCTGCGCGCCGCTGAAGCTCCTGCGGCAGGGCGTCACCAACATGTTCGAGGCTGGTGAACTCATGGATGAGCGGGTCCGACTGATCGACGCTGCAGGTATCGACTGCTAGCCTCGCCGTCGCCCCCGCGACCCATAGGCAAGCCCACAAAGAGACAGGTCCGAAGCTCCATGAGCCTCGGACCTGTATGTTCTTTGGTAGCGGGGCCGGATTCGAACCGACGACCTTCGGGTTATGAGCGCCCACGCACGAGTGCAGACTCTCGTCCTATGGCACGACCGTCGAGTTCGTGAGACCCCCAATCAGCCTCTTGCTCTTGTGTCCGTCTCGCCGAACAGGTGCCGGGCCGTCCACAACGCCGGACCGTCTTGGAGGGCTGCCCTAATAGCGCGGTAGACCTCGTGCCCTTCGTCGTCGTCGAAGGACAGTCCGGCGTCAACAGGCCCCCACAAGACCAGATTCCATACGATGATGTCGGACGCCTCACCAACCTCGGCAGGTGGCCGGGTCTCCTCGGGAAAGACGCGCTCTAGGATTCTGACAACCGCGATCAGAGCCCGAACTAGATCGTTGCGGAATCTGCCATCGGTTGCCTCTTCCTCGTCATCCCTGGCGGGGGGCGCGCTCAAGAGCTGCAGCCACCGCTTGTGCGCAGATGGTCCGTGGTTCCCTCGAAGCACCGCTACAACGAACGGGTAAGCCTCGTCAACCACAGTCTCAGCCAGCGTCGTCCGGATCTCTGCGGTCTCATAGTCGACGAACGGCGTGTTCAGCTCATGCCGCCACCACAAGACGGGCAGGTGCTCGCGCAGGAAGTCCCGACCGGTGTCGTCACGCTCCAGGGTCCGCAGATACTCGAAGCAGTGCGCGAATGCCCATAGAGCCGCATCGCTATGCACACTACGAGAGGCGATGACTGAGCGAGCCTTGCTCTGGTAGTCCCCGCCGACATGGAGATTGTCGATAATGCGGGCGACGTGGGCAAACGACTCGACATACAGGAGAGTCTCCTGCAGGTACCAATACAGTTGCCGTGCCGCTCGACGCGCCTCGGGCGAGAGCAGGTCGAGCTTGCTGATGCCCTGAGGACCGAGAGCCCGCTGGAGTGAGGCTGCGACGTCCCCGATGATCCGCGCTCTGTGAATCTTGAACTGCTCGTACGTGAAGCCGAAATCGTTAGAGTACACGTACTCTTGACGCTTCGTGACGGTCTTGTCGTAGAACTCCGGCTCGGTGGCAAACACCGCTTCAGCGATTCGGCGGTCCACTGGCTGCTCGATGGCCGCGACGATGCGTCGAAGAGTGCTTTCAACTCGCCCGGCAGCAATCTGACGCTCGCTCGGGTCGGCTATGGCACCTTCGCCAAACAGCGCGACCAGCGTCTCCGGAAAGGCCTCGAGACGTGCGGTGTCCAGCCGCCGTCCCCGACGGCCGAATGACTCCAGGGCCGCATACAGAGGACCAATCTGACGTCTGTTTGACACGGAGACCTCCCAACCTAAGTCGTCAACTGTCTGGCATGGAGCGTGATACCGCAAGATGTCCTGTCACGCACCCTGATTCGCGAAGATTCCCGAACTTTGCCACCAACTCTCCCACGTGACCCCGATCTCACGGCCTTCTAGCCTCGAGTCAACGGCATTCGCCGTCCAGTCTCGTTTCGAGGAAAGGGGTTCGAGATGTTGAGCGACAACGGTTTGGCCCTCGCAAGTAATGGTCTTTCGCCGCAGTCGATCGAGCAGATGTCCCGGCCGATGCAGCGGCAGGCGATCCGGCAGGTTGAGCGGATCGTGACGCAGGGCCTGGCCACGAACAGCCGCGAGCAGGTCCGCGCGATGCTGACACACA
>Ga0209748_1000190_pt1 | contig 37027 bp, 32 predicted proteins | sample BarGraIncu00421A_FD_185490 | JGI IMG/M metagenome (GOLD analysis project Ga0209748, IMG submission 185490) | Arctic peat soil microbial communities from Barrow, Alaska - Barrow Graham LP Incubations 004-21A (SPAdes) (version 2) | ecosystem: Environmental > Terrestrial > Soil > Wetlands > Peat... | reverse complement strand
AACGAGGAACTTACTTTAGATTTTACCTCAACTTCTGAGTATTTATATGTTTTTAAAGTACCTTTGTAATGAATATCAAAGGATATTTTTCATCAAATCATTGCTTATCAATACTAAAAACAACATACGATGATTTCAGTAATTCAATTTTCTCAGAAGAAACAGGGACTGGCAAATATCAATACATATCTTTTAAGCGCTGTTTTTATAGCAGGCAACTTAATTCTTCCTCAAATTTGCCATTTAATTCCTAATGGCGGAATGATGCTGTTGCCAATTTTCTTCTTTACGCTAATTGCAGCATACAAATATGGTTTGGCAACAGGATTGATGACTGCTATTCTTTCTCCCACCCTGAACTTTGCTTTGTTTGGAATGCCCCCTGCAGCCATGTTGCCAATAATATTGGCTAAATCTATTCTACTTGCAGTTGCAGCAGCAATGATTGCTCAACGAACCGGAAAACTTTCAATTTTTACGCTTGTACTTGTTGTTCTTGCTTACCAGTTACCCGGAATGCTTATCGAAGGAATTTCAGCACATAGTTTCTTCGTTGCCACACAAGATGTCCGTCTGGGACTTCCCGGTATATTGTTACAGATAATTGGTGGATTCTTTCTGCTGAAATGGCTTGATAAACATGGAAACTAAGAGCTGGAACGACATCTCGGAAAGAATACGTACGATTCATTTTAACGAACACTTTGATTTTATCGTTGCCATAGCTAACGGCGGCATCATACCTGCTGCTCTTCTCAATCAGCGTTTTGGATTCGACGTACAGCTTCTCAAACTCAACCTGCGTGATGCACAGCAGAATAAACTTTACGATACCCCAAAACTATTGGAAGAAATAAAGTTTGAGTTCGAAGGCAAGTCCATTCTCCTGGTTGATGACCGTATCAAGACCGGTACCACGATTGTCTATGCAAAACAATTGCTTGCAAAAGCAGGACTCATCAAGACTTTTGCGGTTAACGGTAATGCGGATTATTGCCTCTACAATGAACCGTGTTTCAGAGTTCCCTGGTTAGTCTAATCATCTATTAACAATACACTCTACACAGGGCTTCACCCTGTGCTAATATATCCTGCCCTTTCAGGGCTTTGTTAATAAATCCAATAAAAAAAGTGCCACAACATAATGTTATGGCACTTTTTTAATAAAGAAGATTATTTACTTATACGGTGTAAGTCGTTGAAGCAGTATCACCACCGCGACCTGTCCAGTTGGTATGGAAGAATTTACCACGTGGGCTATCAACTCTTTCGTAAGTATGGGCGCCAAAGTAGTCACGCTGTGCCTGCAAAAGATTAGCCGGTAGTCTCTCGCTGCGGATTCCGTCAAAATAAGTCAAAGCAGTTGCAAGACAAGGAGCAGGAACACCATTTGTAATGGCTGTAGCAACAACACGTCTCCAACCTGCCTGAGCATTTTCAATTGTTGTCTTGAAATAATCATCAAGCAATAGGTGCTCCAGATTAGGATTCTTGTCAAAAGCAATTTTGATCTTGCCCAGGAATACAGAACGGATGATACATCCACCACGCCACATCAAAGCAATACCACCATTGTTAAGTTTCCATTTATATTCCTTTGCAGCTTCGCCCATCAGGTCATATCCCTGTGCATAAGAGATGATTTTTGCAGCGAAAATAGCATCTTTCAGATCAAGAAGGAACTGAGCCTTGTCACCCTTGAATAATTTTTCAGGGCCACTTAATACCTTTGAAGCCTTAACGCGTAAGTCTTTTTGAGCTGATAAACAACGTGCAAATACTGATTCTCCGATCAATGTCAATGGAATACCCTGATCAAGGGCAGCTACTGCAGTCCATTTACCTGTTCCTTTTTGTCCTGCGGTATCAAGTATCTTTTCAACCAAAGCTTCGCCATTCTCATCTTTAAAGCCAAGAATATCGCGGGTGATTTCGATCAGGTAACTATCCAGGTCGCCTTTATTCCATTCGGCAAATACTTCATGCATTTCATCTGCACTCATTCCCAGAAGGTCTTTCATCAACTGATAAGCCTCACAGATGATCTGCATGTCGCCATACTCGATACCATTGTGAACCATCTTGACAAAGTGACCGGCACCATTCTCACCAACCCAATCGCAACATGGTTCGCCATCAACCTTTGCAGCAACAGCCTGGAAGATTGTTTTAACAGCAGGCCATGCAGCAGGAGAGCCACCCGGCATCATTGAAGGACCTAAAAGAGCGCCTTCTTCGCCGCCTGAAACACCGGTACCGATGTAAAGCAAACCTTTGCTTTCAACATATTTGGCACGACGGATCGTATCGGGGAAGTGTGAATTACCACCATCAATAATGATATCACCTGCTTCGAGGTGTGGGATAATCTGCTCGATAAATTCATCAACCGGGCTACCGGCTTTAACAAGCATCATTACTTTGCGGGGACGTTCAAGGTTAGCGCATAGGTCAGCAATCGAATGGCAACCAATAAAGTTTTTACCGGCACCACGACCGGCAATGAATTTGTCAACCTTGTCTATTGTGCGGTTGAATACTGCAACCGTGAATCCCTTACTTTCCATGTTGAGGACGAGGTTTTCGCCCATTACTGCAAGCCCTATCAGGCCAATGTCTGCTTTTTTCATTTATAATATTGATTTAAATATTAATTTTTTCAAAAATTTATTTTGAATCCTAAATTAAGTAGCTTCTCAATTACACCTTTATCCACATTGTTTGTTTTTATTTCAAACACCGCAAACTCTCTTCTGACAGGATAATCCCCACGCAGTTTTTCAAATGATTCAATAGCATTTCTCAATGCCTGATCATCATTGCGGATGTCGTAGGTAGCCAGAATAGCTTCACTCAGGATCTGCTGTTCTGTTTTGCTTGTTCCATCAATCTCTATTAAAGTCGAGAAGGGAAGCTCAACATCATTACACTCCCAGTCATCGATCCCAAGACTAAAGAATCTGCTCAAAGCCTGAACACTCATGCTTGTTCCTTTAGCCTTACCATCTTTCGAATACCCTGCTATATGTGGTGTACCCAGATCGACCAGTTCAAGCAATACCGCATCAATATCCGGTTCTTTTTCCCAGCAATCAATCACTGTTCCCGAAATCCGGCCAGCCCTGATTGATTTTTTCAAGGACTCCTTAACAACGACTTCACCCCTACAGGAATTAATCAGGATAGGTCTCTTTTTAGCCTTCGCAAAGAATACCTCATCGGCAAGATGAAAAGTCTTATCAACCCCATCGGGAATTAAAGGAACATGCAGTGTTATGATATCAGCCTTTTCGAGGATTTCATCCAGTTCAACAAATGCATTGGCACCCTCGGCACGTGCACGGGGTGGATCATTCAGCAACACTTTCATTCCAAAGATTCCGGCTATATGTGCTACTTTAGCCCCCACATTTCCGACACCTACAACCCCAATAGTTTTATCTGCAAGGTCAAACCCCTTTTGTTCAGCCAATACCATCAGTGCCGATGCTACGTATTGTTCCACCGACTTTGAATTGCAGCCAGGAGCATTCGTCCAGATGATCCCTGCCCTGTCGCAATATTGGGTATCAATATGATCAAAACCAATAGTGGCAGAGGCAATAAACTTAATAGAAGAACCGGCTAACAGTTTCTCATTACAGATCGTTCTGGTACGGGTGATAATAGCATCCGCATCCTTTACAACTTCAGGAGTGGTCTTCTTTCCCGGAAGGTAAACGACATCAGCAAAGGGCTCTAAAGCTCCTTTGATATAAGGGATTTTATCATCAATGATTATCTTCATCCTTAGTAGTTGAATCGATCTTTAAAAGCCCAGAGTCCAAGTGCAGGGTTAGAAATATAAAAGATCTCCTCTCCATCAGGAAGCGTATTGTAACCATCTTTCAAAACCTTGGGATCATACTTCTTTGTCATCTCAGCCAAGGGAGCATACTTGAATCCAACACTTTCAATTTCTGCCTGTGTCAGATTTTCCTTCTCTCCACCCGGACAATATGTAACACTGAAACGTCCTTCTGAAGAACCATGTATAAGGTGAGCTGCAGCACTCAGATTGTTACGCAACTCTTCATTATCATCACAGGCTTTCAACGTGGCAGGTGTTCCGAAATAACCATATTTACGAATCAAACGGTCGATCTCTTTGTCCTCACCAAACTCCTTCAATGCGGGAGCCAGTACAATCAATTCACCATCATCGTCAATGGCCATCCGGGTCCGATAAATAGATTTATTTCCCAGCCAGGTACTTTTGAATTCAGCAGGATCAAGATAAACTACTACTTTTTTCAAAGGCTTGTCGAGCATTTCGAAATTAACCAATAAAGCCAGTTTAGCAGCCTTGTCGAACACCTCGAAATCATCGCCAATAAACATTCCGCGGGTCTTGATATGACCATCTGTCTTATCCAATCCAACGACTGTCTGTACATAAACAATTGGAAGATCCTTTGTAAAGTGTTCAGACGCATAATTGAACACACGACGCACAGGTGTGTCGGCATGTCCCATCATTCGTTCCATACCATAGGCAGCACCAATAAAATGACTTTTGTTGATTCCTTCAACTCCACCGGTACCCACAAAAATGTTTTTGTTGTAATTGGCCATCCCTACAACTTCATGCGGGACAACCTGGCCGATAGAAAGTATCAGATTAAAGTTACCGTTGATCAACAACTTGTTTACCTGTGCAGGCCATGGAAACTCAACAGCACCTCCTGAAACCTCTTTCACAAATTCAGCAGGAACTTCTCCAACAGTCACAACATCATTTCTCCAGTCGTGTTCCCTGATCAGAGATGCCGGCATAGAACCAAACATGATCGCAATCTGGCGACTGGTCATTGGCGAATGTGTTCCCAGAGCAGGAAGTACATCTGTCAAACGGTCTCCGTAATATTGCCATGCAAATTCAGTCAACTCCCCTGCGCGACTAGGAAACCTTGTGAAATCGGGAGGAATAGCCAGTACTTTATCCCGTTTACCCAATTTATCCAACGCCTCAAACAATCCTTTTTTCAGGTCTTCAGCACTCAATACGTGACTGACTGAACCGATTTCATAATACATCATAGACTTATCTTCTTACTCTTGCATTTCCATTCCAGATACTCCAAACCATTTCTTCGTCGGCAGGCTGAGCATAGTCAGTCAGGAATGTTGTTGCCAACGCACCTGTGGCCCAACCAAACTGAGGCCATTTAACAGGCTCCCAACCTTTGAGAATACCGTAAAGCAATCCACCTACAAATCCATCACCACCACCGATGCGATCCAATACAGGGATTTTTCTTGGCTCAATCACTTGCCAGTCATTGCCTTCAAGCATAATAGCACCCCAAAGGTGTTCGTTTGAACTGATAACCTGACGGAGTGTAGTAGCAAAGACAGATGCATTGGGGAAAGCAGCTTTTACACGATTAATCATCCCCTTGAATCCATCGATCTCTGCTTCAATTCCTTTTCCACCAGCTTCAGGACCTTCGATACCCAGGCAAAGTTGAAAATCTTCTTCGTTTCCGATCAGGATATCAGATACAGATGCTATCTCGGTAAAGATGGCACGTAATTCTGCTTCACGTCCCTTCCAGAAAGAGGCACGGTAGTTAAGGTCAAAAGAAATGCGGGTATCATACTTCTTGGCAAAGCGGGCAATCTCTAAGCAAAAGTTGCTTGTCTCAGGTGACAAAGCACCAATTAAACCAGACAAGTGTACAATCTGAACACCTTTTTTTCCAAAGATGCGTTCAAGATCAAAATCCTTCACATTCAAAGTACAACCGACTTCACCGGCACGGTCATTCTGGACACGTGGACCACGGGTTCCAAAGCCACTATCGGCAATGTTAAACTGGTGACGGTATCCCCATGGGTTGCCTTGTGCTACCTCAGGACCTTCGAAAACCATGTTACGACTCTTGAGGTTGCTTTTAATAAATTGAGCAATCGGACTGTCTTTCACAAATGTAGTCAGTACTTTAACAGGAAGGCCAAGGTAAGAAGCAATACTTGCAACATTGGTCTCGGCACTGGTTGCCTGCATTTTGAAGGTGTCGCTGCTGTGAACAGGTTGTCCGTTAAGAGGAGTAATTCTCACACCCATGCTTGTAGGAACAAGCAGTGAGTAGGTAAAGTCTTTTTTTAATTGTAAGCTCATATCAATTTTGATTTTAATGGTCAATCAATTTTTAAGTTCGAATGTGTTTTAATATTTAATAATGTCACCCCTTCGGGGCTAAAACTATTTATTTTATGCCTGTTACAATCATGACGTCCCTCCGGGACTGAAGAATAGTGCCGTAGGCACGTCATGATTGTAACAAAACAGAGCTCCTTTTTAAGCCCCGTAGGGGTGGCATAATTTTAAATAATAACACATAAGAAACATATTTTAAAAGGTCTTTCTTAATCACTTAGATTATACTCCGCTGTAAGCGTTGAATCCACCATCTACCGGAATTACAATCCCTGTAACGAATGATGACAGATCTGAAAGCAGATATAATGCTGCGCCCTGCAAATCATCAGGATCACCAAACTTACCCATTGGAGTACTGTTCACGATCTTGGTACCACGTGGTGAGAAACCACCATTCTTTTCATCCAAAACCAAAAAACGATTCTGACTGGTAATGAAGAATCCCGGAGCAACAGCATTAACCCTGATACCAACCTTTGCCAGGTGGGTTGCAGCCCATTCAGTAAAGTTGTTGATAGATGCCTTAGCAGCTGAATAAGCAGGGATTTTTGTTAATGGATGGTATGCGTTCATCGAAGAGATATTCAACACAGCTCCTGCTCTCTTTGACAACATATCTTTGGTAAACACCATTGTTGGCAAAATAGTCCCTTTGAAGTTAAGCGCAAAAACCTTGTCAAAACCTTCCATTTCGAGACCATAAAATGTCTTTTCCAGATTATCCAGATCGGTTACTTCAATCTGTTCTACCTGAGTCGTTGCCTGTGGTGAGTTTCCACCTGCACCGTTGATCAGTAAATCAATAAGGCCAAGCTTATCGTTAATCACAACCTTGGCTTCTTCCAATGATGCCTTATCCAATACGTTTCCTTTTACCCCAATAACAATGGCATCAAATTCTTCAGAAATTTCCATGGCAACCTTCTTTGCCAGTTCTTCGTTCAGGTCGACAATTGCTACTTTTGTTCCAACAGATGCAAGTGCTTTTACGATCGAGATACCTATGACTCCGGCACCTCCTGTTATAACGCAAACTTTACCCTTAAGGTCATCAAACGAGATTTTTTTCATAATAATTTTTTTTAGTCTTCTTATTATCGTTTTGGTTATTAGATCTGTTCACCTTTAAAAAGATGAATAATATTCAATGTTTTCTTTTGTAATGATATCAATCGGTGTATAATTTTCCGCGTTCACCTTTTCTTTTCTCACAATATGATCAAACAACAAGTTAGCAGCAACAAACCCCTGCTTCTCAGGCTTCTGACAGATCAGAAAATCAATCTTACCCTGGTTGAGAAGTTCAATATTTCTTGAGATCAGATCATAACCAATGATTTTGGGACCTTGTGAGAGACGCTTAAAACACGAAACAGCTTGATGAACCTTAGAATTTGTAATAAATACAGCATCAATGCTCTCCAGTTTAATTCCTTTTCCCTGAAGATGTTCATTCAGTTCATTTTCTCTACCTGTAATCTCAATTTTTGTGATGCTGTGTCCTCTCTCTTTCCTGTTTTCAAAATAATCGAGAAAGCCTTTTTCGCGTTGCAACAAATGATTGGCATTATCAAGTTCCTTGGTTATATGCACCAGAAGAATATTACTTTGGTCATTAATGCCATAATCAATCAATTTTCCAGCCAGATAGCCACTCTGAAAAGAGTTTTGTACCACAAAGCTGATTGGATTGGCCTCCTTCAGTGTCGAATCGATAAAAATATAAGGAATACCTCTATCCACCAATGCCTGCGTAAACTTCAACGATTCCCGCTTAGCCCATGGAGCAAGCAATACACCATCGGGAGAAAGATCCAAAATCTTTTGAGCTTCCAAATTAAAAGTATCAGAATCATCCATTCTGAAATAGAACTGACTCAGACTGACGCCAAATTGTTTGAGTTGGTCAATTGCCTTTTCAATTCCTTCCTGTGGCTTCGACCAATATGAGTCTTTATCTGCAAACCAGGGCATCAGTGAAGCAAAACGGATTACTTTTTTTGAAGCAAGTGTCCTTGCCAATATATTAGGGCGATAATTGAATTCTTCAATGATTTTGAGGATTTTTTCTTTGGTCTCGGTTGCAACCTCACTCCTCTCATGTAAAACGCGATCCACTGTCCCAATAGAAACACCTGCTTTTTTTGCAATATCGATTATCCTGATATTTTTTTTCACTTCAGTATCGTTTTTTTGGGTTTTAGAATCGGAACAAAATTAATAATAATTATCTTTGTCGTGTACGAACACGGAAAAAATATTTATTATCTTTGAAGTCGAGTTTTAGGCTGGTGCAGATTTGTAATCTGCACCAATTCCGCTAGTGCAGATTTGTAATCTGCACTTGTTGAAAAAACATTTTAAAAAGAGATATATTCATTAACTAATTTAATAACATATAAATGGAAATTGGCAAATACAGTTTAGGAATTGGTGACCGGTTTGGCCATCAGGGTAAGGCTCAGCTTCAGGCTATTCTTAATGCAGCAGCAAAAGGGATTGAAGTAACACCCGTTTGGAACAAGTCGAACAGAGAGCACTCCTACATTCATTCACAACCCGAAGACACCCGTATCGAGGCAGATGCCGCAGTAAAGGCGCTATCATACAAGGGAAAGTATTTTGTTGATGCAGATCACATCAATCTTGGAAATGTACAGGGATTTATCACCAGTTCAAATTTCTTCACGCTTGATGTTGCCAACAAGATCGGCACCCCCTCTTCAGATGAAGATATCAATGCCTTCGTGGCATCATGCCAGAAATATTCAGGCACTCTAAACATCCCCGGCATCAGTCATCCTTTCCAGGTTGACAATACCTTACTAAAGGTTATAGCCGGTAAATTCCTTGCCGCTATCCATGAAGCAGGAAATATTTACAACTTCATCAAGGAGAAAAAAGGTGCCGGCAATTTCGTAACAGAGGTTTCGATGGACGAAGTTGAATCACCACAGACGCCTGTTGAGATGTTTTTCATCCTGAAGATGATTGCGACACAGGGTATTCCTGCACAGACCATTGCACCTAAATTTACCGGAAGGTTTAATAAGGGAGTCGATTATGTAGGCGATGTCAGTCAGTTTGCCCGCGAGTTCGAAGAAGATGTACTGGTCATTGACTATGCCGTCAAGGAATTCGGTTTACCTGCTGACCTGAAACTCAGCGTTCATTCAGGTTCAGACAAATTCTCCATCTATCCCGAGATAGCCCGTATCATCAAGAAATACGACAAGGGAATCCATGTAAAGACTGCCGGAACAACCTGGCTCGAAGAGGTGATCGGACTTGCTCTTGCAGGTGGCAAAGCGCTTGAGTTGGCCAAGAAAATCTACAAAGAAGGACTCAGTCGTCAGGAAGAACTGTGTGCACCCTATGCAGATGTGATAGACATTAAACAGGATCTATTACCCTCGGCAGCTGAAGTAGATAGTTGGAGTAGTGAAAAGTTCGCCAATACCCTGCGTCATATCCCCGAACAAAAAGACTATAACCCCAGCTTCCGTCAGTTGATCCACGTTGGATACAAGATAGCCGCCGAGCAAGGCACCGTATATACCGACCTGTTAAAGGAACATCACGTTTTGGTTGGAAGCTGTGTAGAGGAAAACCTATTCGACCGTCATCTTAAACGGTTGTTTAATCTCTAAACCAAACAACCTTTTATCAAATTTCTAAAAAGCCACTTGTGAAAAGTCACAGGTGGTTTTTTAATTCAAAAGAATCTGAAAACAAGATAAGCAGAAGCAATAAAGAACCAGCCCAAAAACAGTGTATATACTCGAGGGCTGTAGAATACTTGTAGAATATCTATAGAATACTTGTTCCATACCTGTTCCATATAGCTGTAATGGAACAGGTATTCTATATGTGTGGTTAATGTATTGTAAATGGAGGGATTGTATGCTTAACGTTTATCCAGCAATCGGAAGTGACCAGGGAGTGATTAAAGCTGTTTTAAAACAATATCCTTTGAAAATGAAAAAATTGTTGTTTATTTTTTTCGGTTAAAAAGCCTGTCAAAGAATGATCTACTACCCTCCTTTTTGTCCAAACCCTTGGTGGCATTCTCATCTTTTGGGGTTATGTTGAACAGGCGATTGAAGAAGCCTGCAACTCCATTTTCCCTGTATGGGGGACAATCAATGACCGAAGAGCCTTCATTGCTGAAAAGGAATGGCGTGAGATACCTGCTTCTCAACGCATTATCCCGTTCGATTTTGCCAAGGACATTACCGATAATTGGCATTGCCAATGATGCACCTGCTCCGGTGCCACTGTAAAAATGAACATCCGGTTTGCTGGCTCCTACCCATGTGCCCAAAACCAGGTCGGGTGTATAAGCGAAAAACCAAGCATCGGTATAGTTTTGAGCAGTTCCTGTCTTTCCGGCAAGCGCAGCCGTTATTCCATAACGACCCCGAATACCAGCGCCTGTTCCATGATTGATGGCTTCCTGCAAAATGGCTGTGATCATTTCAGCTGTTTCGGAATTTAAAACCTGTTCCGGTTTTGAAGCTTCTCGTTTATACAGGATTTTTCCTTTGGCATCGGTGATTTTATTGATCATCACAAGTTCATTCATTTGTCCGTGGTTGGCAAAAGCGCCATAGGCCCTGACTACCTCTGAAAGTGACAGGTCGAGTGTACCCAATGCAATTGAGGGAGCACTGTTTGCCGGCCTGGGGAAGTTCAACCTGCTCAGGGTATTCAAAAGTTTATCCCTTCCCACCTTAAAGTATAAATCAACCGTTGGAAGGTTCATCGAGTTGGCCAATGCATACCAAAAAGCAACAGTGCTGTTGGGTGTTGAGGCATTGTTATAGTTTTTGGGTTCCCAATCCTCGTAACCCTCGTATTTTTTTTCTGAGTTTTCGAGATAAGAACAAGGCGAAAAACCATTCTCGAGGGCAGTCGCATACAAGAAAGGCTTAAAAGCCGAAGCAATCTGGCGGTGCGAAAGGATCATATCAAAAGGCAGCATCCTGAAATCATTTCCTCCTACCCATGAAATCACCTCTCCCGTCTTTGGATTCGTGATCAGTACTGCGCCATTTAACATCTTGTAATAATGCCATAAACTGTCGAGCCTTGTGATGTTCTTTGTCTGGATGCCATCCCAATCAAACAATTCGACCTCTCTTTTCTGCATTGCCTGACCATCATTCCTGAAATAATGCTTTTGTGTAAGATACCATTGCTTCTTAAAATTGTGGCCGGTAAGTTCCTTATCGAGCAGGGGTTGCATCGTTCTCAACTGATTTTTGATCGCTTCCTGTGCCATATCCTGAACCTGCATATTCAGCGTAGTATATATCTTCAAACCGTCCTTTTCCAGATTATATTCACTGCCTGAACTGTTCTTCATTCCTTTCAACAGGTCCAATATTTGTTTTTTAACCTGGTAAACAAAATAACCGGCAGGGACATTTATTCCAAGGTTTTCATAGTTAAGCCTGAGGGGCAATTTCTTAAGGCTGTCAGCATCTTTTGCTGACAAATAATTCTCCTGTCGCATTAAAGTCAAAACCATGTTACGGCGGGCAAGTGAATTGTTCGGATTGAGCCTCGGATTGAAATAGGTGTTGGCTTTAAGTAATCCCACCAGGACTGCGGATTCTTCTATTTTCAGCTCACGGGTGTGTTTATTAAAATAACGGTGAGCCGCGGCTTCTATACCATATACCTCATCACCAAATGGAACAGAGTTGAGATACAACAACAGAATTTCTTCCTTGGAATAGATTTTTTCAAGACGGGCTGCAATGATGATCTCTTTTATTTTGTTTACCGACAGGCTTAAAAACCCGTGTTTATTCCGCCCATAAAGATTTTTAGCCAATTGCTGTGTCAGAGTACTACCGCCTCCCCCACTGCTGTTGCGGAACAATATATTCTTGAAAAAGACGCGAATATAACTTTTGAGGTCATAACCCTTATGAGTAAAAAACCGTTTGTCTTCGGTAGCAATCAATGCATTTTTCAGGTGGTCCGGAACATCTTTCAGGGTAATGTTTGTGCGGTTTTGGGCAAAATATTCTCCAATTATAACATTGTCAGTTGAATATACCAGTGAGGCCTCTTCATTGCTTATTGCAGAAAGTTCAGTTTTCCCAGGTAGAGCACCAAAAACACCCCAGTAGACCAATAAAAAAAATAACATACCCAACAAGAATGATGCGGCTATAAAGAGAGCAACATATTTGAGAATTTTCTTTAAGAGAAGCTTATTCTTTTCCTGCATATGATTTTCCTGATTAGTATTTGATATAACCCGGCATTGGTATAAATGTTCCCCTGATACTGTAAGACAAAGAGAAAACTTTCCTGAAATTATCTTTCAAAGTTAGGTTACTTTGTAAAGGAGTGTTTTACACAATTCAGGAAATAATTTACATTATTCACACATTCTGACCGCATTTGTTAATAAGCATGAAAATGATGTAGGGAGGGCCCTTGTGGCTCTCCTTCTTTTATCATGTCACCCCTACGGGGCTAAAATCCAGAATGATGCATATGCTACAATCATGACGTCCCTTCGGGACTGAAATACTTTATCTTGAAACGCGGCCGGAACCGTCGCCACCCATGAGGGTTTCGACTTCGCTAACGGTTGAAAGGTTATAGTCGCCCTGGATGGTGTGTTTCAGGCAGGAGGCAGCAACTGCAAAATTCAATGCATGCTGATCATCGCCTTCATATTGAATAAGGCCAAAGATGAGTCCACCCATAAAGCTATCACCTCCACCGACGCGGTCTACGATATGGGTGATGTTATATATTGGCGCCTGATAAAGTTTTTTACCATCGAAAAGGACTCCCGACCAGGTATTATGGTTGGCATTGACAGAGCCGCGAAGAGTGACGATTACCTTCTTTGCTCTCGGGAATTTCTCCATCATCTGGCGACATACTGATTCATAAGCAGCAGCTTCTAAATGCCCACTGGTCACATCGGCTCCCTTTGGATGAATGCCAAATACTTTTTCGGCATCTTCTTCATTGCCCAGTATCACATCGCAACCTGCTACAAGTTCCGGCATCACTTCAGATGCTGTTTTTCCCCACTTCCAGAGATTTTTTCTGAAGTTCAGATCGGTAGAAACAGTGATTCCTTTTCGGTTTGCGATTTCGATTGCTTCTTTACAAGCAAGTGCAGCTCCTTCTGAAATAGCAGGTGTAATTCCTGTCCAATGGAACCAGGTAACGCCTTCAAAAGCTTTCTCCCAATCTACCATACCGGGCTCAATACCGGCCATGGCTGAGTTAGCACGATCATAAACTACTTTGCTGGGGCGGGCTACTGCACCGGTCTCCAGAAAATAGATTCCCAGACGGTCACCACCATAGATGATTTTGTCAACTCCTACATTGTATCTTCTCAGATCCATCAGACATGACTGTGCAAGATCATTTTTGGGTAAACGGGTTACGAAATCAGCCTGAAGTCCATAATTTGCCAGTGAAACGGCTACATTGGCTTCACCTCCACCGAAAGTGGCATTGAATTGTTTGACCTGACTGAAGCGTTCAAATCCGGGAGTTGCCAGTCTTAGCATTATTTCTCCAAATGTTACAACCTTGCTTTTCATACTTTATTTTTTAAAGATTCTTATTATCATGTCACCCCTTCGGGGCTAAGAGTTAGGATAATGTGTATATTACAATCATGACGTCCCTATGGGACTGAAATCGATTGCACAAAATTAAGTTATTTTTCAATATTTAGAATGGTGGATTGACTATACGAACCGGAATTATTAATTGGCACTTTTAAGAAACTTCTTTGCGCCACGGATACTTGCATTGAGTTCGAAGCCTATGAGCACCACAAAGGCATTGAAATTTATCCAGATCATAACAATCATCAATGTTCCGATTGATCCATACAGGGTATTATATTTGGAGAAATTGTTTACATAATAATTAAACCCGATAGATGCTGCAATAGTCAGAATAGTAGACAGCGTTGAACCTGCAGAGATAAAACGAAACTTATTCTTTCCGGCAGGAGCCAGATAATAAAGGAATGAAAATGCAAACAGAAACATTGAGATGATCACAACCCATCTTAGGAACCCGATAATATAAAAGGTGAAATCATGTTTTATCACACCATATTCAACCAGAAACCGTAAGACAGGTGGGCCGATAGTGATAAGACCGACAGCGATGATGATGATGACAGAGATAATAAAGACCAACAACATGGCTACCAACTGTTGAATATAAAATGGTCGTGTCTCCTGTTGATGGATGCTTTGATTGAAAGCAAGGATGAGACTATTGATGCCATTGGTTGAAAAATACATTGCCAGTACGAAACCGAGAGAGAGTAAACTTCCATGAGGTTGTTTGATCACATCGAAAAGGGTGGATTGTACAGTCTGATATATACGGTCGGGTATGATATCCTGCATTGTCTGCATAAGTGTATCCTGAAAATGTGGAATTGGGATATAAGGGATAATGGTGAAAAAGAAGATAATTGCCGGGAAAAGAGAGAGGAAAAAATTAAAGGAAAATGCAGAAGCCCTCAGTCCGATTGAACCTTTCGTGATGCCGGACCAGAAGAATCGGGTCACATCATAAAGTGGTACTCCATCAAATCCGGGGAAAATAAAATTCCTTGACCAACTAACAATTTTATTTATGAGATGGATATTCCCAGCTCGTTTAATGATCCGGTGATTGAATGTCCTCATCGGAATTAGTTAAATGCCTTCAGACTCATATCAAGACTTTTGATATGATGTGTAAGAGCTCCGACAGAAATAAAATCTACTCCTGTTTCTGCATATTCACGAAGATTATCTATGGTAATGCCTCCGGAAGCCTCAGTTTCTACCCTGCCATTGATCAAGGCAACTGCTTCTTTCATTCTGGAAACAGAAAAATTGTCCAGCATGATCCGGTGAATATCCTTATAACAAAGTATTTCTTTTACATCATCCAGTGTTCTTGCTTCAATTTCTATCTTCAGATTGAGGTCTTTTGATCTCAGATAGGCTTCTACTGCTTTTATAGCGTTTGCTATACCACCGGCAAAGTCGACGTGGTTGTCTTTTATTAATATCATATCAAATAATCCAAATCGATGGTTTTCGCCACCACCTGTCTTAACGGCATACTTTTCTAGCTCACGCAACAGAGGTGTTGTCTTTCGGGTATCGAGAAGCCTGGTGTTTGTGCCCTTCAACTGTTGAACATAGAGGTTGGTCGTGGTTGCAATCCCACTCATGCGTTGCATGAAGTTAAGCAGAAGTCTTTCGGCGGTCAGGATAGATATAGATGATCCTTCTACTGTAAATGCTACATCGCCTGTGCTGACATGGTCTCCATCTGAAAGAATCCGTTGTATAATCAGCGTATTATCAACTTTATGCAAGACCCTGAAAGCGACATCTATGCCGCAAATGATTCCCGCTTCTTTAATCAACAAGCGGGCCTTTCCCCTGGCAGAAGATGGTATAGTTGACAATGATGTATGATCACCATTACCAATATCTTCTTTTAAGGCGGCGTCAATAATTTCATCGATTGTCATAGTAATCCTGAAATAAGAAGCATTAATCTTTCTCTAGCTGTAACTGACTGATGAGCATTTTATTCCCAATACTCTTCAATAAGATATATGCCCTGTAGTTCTGAGCCAGGGCTTTGTATGTACCAATTGCATAGCGTGATCCGTCGTTACTTGTTCCCTGGTGATTGATCACAAATCCTTTGGGTTTGTTCTTATTAAAGAAATCCTTGAGAATCATTTCAGCCTGTTTGTTACTAAACGTTCCTTCATTACCCGGCAAAATGATATCAAATGAAGAGGCAAAATATACTGCTAACTGAGTTGCATCTCCTTCACGAAATGCTTTCCCGATATTATCAAAAACAACTTTAGCGGCTTCTTCACTCTGTGCATTTACTTCAATTGCTGAGAAAATGGTCATCAGAAAGAATAATATTTTTTTCATGATAAAGTTTTTTAGTATTCAGGAACAAAAACCGAACCAAACATATCTGTGGTTAAATTAATTAGTTATTTGATATTCAATAAATAATCAATTTATTCTACTTTTGTCAGAGATACCCTTATGTTCTTGTCAAACACTTACACAAAATTAGTTTATTTTGTATAAAATTTTACACTTTAATGATTCTAAATCATTAAAAGCAATCACGCCCAAGTTACACACCATGAAAATCAGCCTGATAGTTGTTGGAAAAACAGAGGAAGAATATCTCAAATCGGGTATTTCTCAATATGAGAAACGGCTTGTTCATTATGCATCTTTTAATTTACGGGTCATTCCTTCGCTTAAAAACACAAAAAACTTCACCCCGGCCCAACAGAAAGAGAAGGAAGCTGAGTTAATTTTACAAATGGTAGAGGGGTGCGATCAGATTATTCTTTTAGATGAAAAGGGGAAGGAATACAGGTCTGTTGAGTTTGCAAACTTTTTGCAACAACACATGAATTCAGGAATCAGGCATCTGGCTTTCGTTGTTGGGGGGCCTTTTGGTTTCTCGGAGAGTGTGTATAAAAAGGCTACCGGGAAGCTTTCGCTTTCAGCCATGACATTTTCGCACCAGATGATCAGGTTGTTGTTTGTTGAACAGCTTTACAGGGCATTTACAATACTGAAAAATGAACCGTATCACAATGAATAAATTGAATTAGAATTCGTCCTTTTTAACTGTAGGTTTGGGAGTAGTTGCGCTACCAGTGGTATCAAAGGTTTTGAGATACGTGGCCCAGTCAAAGCTTTCATCAGTCTTAAACCAGACATCAATACTTTGTCCTAAATTAAGATAAAGTCCGGAAGAATATGCAGGATTTTGTTTATAAACCCTTGCATTGACTGTATCCTTGGTATCCAGATAGATTTCGGCACCCATGTACAATGAATCTGCAGACAGTAGATTTAATGCTGCTGAACGCGTCATACCTATGAGGAAAGGTACATGAATACGTGTTCCTCCAAGTCCTAATCCCAATACCAGATCTATAGTAACGCCTTTCTCCATCATGGTTCCTGGTCTGACTTCGCGACCTTTGTACATTTGTTTTAAGACGGCATTGGTTCCGATATCGGGAACATATTCCATGCGGCCAATCTGTAAGCCATAGGTCTGTAAAGTTGCAATTGCCTGACGAAGCGTAAGGTCTTTCAGATCGGGCATGCTTACCTTTTCAGGGACACTGGCAATAACTGTCAGATATAATTTACGGTGTTGTTTTACCTTAGAATTGGGCAAAGGATCCTGAGTAACGATTGTCCCTTTCTCTTTTTGTGGATCATAGACCGAGTCGACAACTACGAATTCAAAGTCAGCAAAAGTTGCAGAGGCTTTTAATTCATTCAGGGTTAAACCGACATAATCGGGCACCTTAACCTCCTTGCCATGGAATGTATAGACAGCCAGTATCTGGAACACTGCAAAAAGCAATGCAACTGTTATGACTACAGACACTAAGAATTGTCTTAAAAAGACACGCGACTTTATAAACTCACCAAAGCTCATGTTTATATTTTGTTAATTCCCTACGGGAAAAGATGTATAAAACAGACCATTTCTATTGACATTTATCTCCTACGGAGAAAAGATAAACAGTTTCTCAATTTCCCTTTATCTGATTTTAGTACAGATTGCAAATATAATCATTATCCTCAAAGAGTGAGAAGGAACTATTGAACCTTATTTAAGAAACTATCATATGAATTCATTCATTTAAGGTACTTTTGCAAAAGAAATATTTCAAAAGCAGATCCAATGAAAAAGAAGATTGCCCTGGTAATGGGTGGTGACTCCGGAGAATATGAAATCTCGATTCAGAGTGCCGAAATGATTCAAAAAAATATTGATCAGAATTTATATGAAGTCTTTCCAATCCTTGTCAGAGGAAGAAACTGGACACATTCAACTGACTCGGGATTGGTTTTCCATGTCAACAAGAATGATTTCAGTCTGCAGTTCCCCGAGAGAAAGATCAAGTTTGATGCTGTCTTTATTGCTATACACGGTACACCCGGTGAAGATGGAAAGCTCCAGGGTTATTTTGAACTGATGGGAATTCCTTATACTTCGTGCAATCTCACTGTTTCTGCAATTACGTTTAACAAATATTTCTGCAACGACCTGGCCATTCAATATGGAATGAATGTTCCGGCTACTGTTTTACTAAGAAAATCTGATGCAATAAATCCAGAATCAATTCTTGCCAAAACCGGACTTCCTTGTTTTGTCAAACCCAATAAATCAGGATCTTCCTGTGGAGTAACGAAAGTAAAAACTGCCGGTGATTTGAAACATGCAATTGATGTTGCCTTTAAGGAAGACGATGAGGTTTTGATACAACAATTTATCAAGGGTCGCGAATTGGCTTGTGGTGTATTCAAATATAAAGGAGAAGTAATTGTTCTTCCTTGTACAGAGATCATCAGTAAGAATGAGTTTTTCGACTACGAAGCAAAATATACCGAAGGGGGAGCAAGCGAACTAACACCTGCCCCGCTAACACCTGAACAAACAAAAGAATGTAATGAAATGACAGCATATCTCTACGATAAGTTTGATTGTAAAGGGGTTGTACGGTTTGATTACTTTTTAACAGAAGATAAATTTTGGTTCCTTGAAGTCAACACAGTACCGGGATTAACGGAAGCCAGTCTTGTTCCGAAACAAGCTGCAGCCAAAGGAATCGCTATTGACAAGTTTTTCAGCATGTTATTGGAAGAGACCCTTTCGGTTTAATTTTTTATTTTGCGCTTGTTTTTAAATATGTGGAATTGTGTTTAATACTGTCATGTCTTCGGCATTCTTAAACTGTTTTTTGTTTTTCTATAATACTTATATGCCTTCGGCATTTTCTTCAATCCCAAAGGGATGACATTATTATAGCAAAACGTTGATTATCTTTCTTAAACCCCGAAGGGGTGACATTATTATAGAAATTCGAATGTTGCGTTTTTCTAAAAATAATAACTTTACCTTTATAAATCATTGAAAACTAATTTATGGCCGAATATATTGAATCAGAAGAGATTGAAGATCCGGATCTGATATCAGATGAAACTGAAAATAATGAAGTTGATGAACTCTATGAACATTTCAGAATAATCGTTGACAGGGGGCAAGGTTTATTGCGTATCGATAAGTTTTTGATGGCACGCATTGAAAATGCCTCACGCAATAAGATTCAAAATGCTGCCAAAGCCGGTAATATTTTAGTCAATGAAAAAGCGGTAAAGTCGAATTACAGAATCAAACCCCTCGATGTCATTTCTATTGTCATGCCTCATCCTCCGCGTGAGATAGAAATCATAGCACAGGATATCCCTCTCGATGTCTTTTACGAAGACAATGACATCATTGTCATCAATAAAAAAGCCGGAATGGTAGTTCATCCCGGTTATGGTAATTACAGTGGCACATTGGTTAACGCTCTTGCATGGCATTTCAAAGATCAGCCTGAAGTCCAGCCCTATCTTGTTCACCGAATCGATAAAGACACTTCGGGTATTATTTTGGTTGCAAAGTCAGAATTGGCTCAGACCAGACTGGCCCGTGAATTCTTTGACCATACCATCAACAGAAAATATATCGCACTGGTCTGGGGTGATGTAGCTGAGGATGAAGGCACCGTGACAGGACATATCGGTCGTAGTGCTAAAGACCGTCGTCAGATGATGGTTTATGTTGATGGCAGTATTGGAAAACATGCCATCACCCATTACAAGGTTCTCAAGCGTTTTGGATATGTCACCATGATTGAGTGTGTGCTTGAAACAGGACGCACGCATCAGATCCGTGCACATATGCGCTTTTTGGGTCATCCACTGTTTAACGATGAACGTTATGGAGGAGATCAGATTTTAAGAGGGACTACATTCAATAAATATAAGCAGTTTATTAAAAATTGTTACGAGATCATTCCCAGACAGGCATTACATGCCAAATCGCTTGGATTCAAACATCCCATCACAAAGGAGTATCTCTTTTTCGATTCGGATCTTGCACCAGATATGATACAGGTGTTGGATAAATGGGAAAGGTATATTGCTAACCGGGAGATTGATCCGGATGAATTAGCCAGCAACAGGGAACCAGTCAAAGAAGATGGGGAATAATATTTTGCTAATTTATTGTTAATGGTCTCGAAACATTAGTCAATAAGTTAAAAAAATAATGAACTTTGGTTTTCAATACCACCAACCAGAAAACCATGTTCCGTAAAGTAAATTTTTACCGGCTACCCTTTCAGATTATAATACTGGCCATTTTAGTTTTCACACTTTTTATTACATTTTTCAACCCAACAGCCAATCCTGATATCGAAGCCTTTTGCCCATTTGGAGGACTTCAGGCAACTCTGGGCTATCTTGTGACGGATTCTCTGGCCTGCTCGATGACAACGCGCCAGATTTCACTTGGTGCAATGCTGATTTTAGGCATTATTCTGGCCGGAAAGCTTTTCTGCAGTCACATCTGTCCGATTGGAACCCTCTCAGGTTGGGTAGGGAAATTTGGGAAAATTAAAAAGCTCAACTGGATTCCTTCATCCTGGCTGGATAAAGGACTCAGGATTATAAAATATGCCCTTTTATTTACCACCTTATATTTCACCATTACTTCAAGTGAGTTGTTCTGCAAGAAGTATGATCCCTATTTCGCCTCGATGAATGGCAGTAGTGGTGATATACTCTGGATCACAGCTTCCTTAGCATTATTTTTTGTTTTCGTCCTACCGATATTTATCACCAATTTCTGGTGTAAATACATTTGTCCGCTTGGAGCTATATCCAATATCTTTAAAGTACTTCCAATCTGGCTACCTGCAATATTGGTCATCACAGGACTTCAATATTTTGGCGTCTTCTCTATAAACTGGATTATAACATTGGGTATTATTATTTTATCAGCGTGTGTAGTAGAAGTTTTAACCCTAAAATCTTTCACGATAGGTGGTCTCCAAATTGTCAGAAAAAACAGCACTTGTAATGACTGCAAGAAATGCGACAAGAGTTGTCCGATGAATATCAAGATATCTGATACAAATACTGTTAACCAAATCGACTGTCATCTTTGTGGCGAATGCATTACTCATTGTCCTAATAAACATACACTTTCATTCAATAAAAAGAAGATACGCTGGGTTCCTTCATTACTATTAATAGTACTAATTTCAGCCGGATTGCTAATTTCAGCTTTTACAGAGATCCCCACCATTAATCAGCAATGGGGAACTGCAGATCAGATGAAACGGTCTGAATCATTTATACAGGAGAATTTATCAGAAATCAAATGCTTTGGAAGTTCAAGCAGTTTTGCGGCCCGTATGCAAGAGTTAAAAGGTGTTGTAGGTGTCTCCTGCTTTGCCGGTAAACACAGTGCCCGAATCTTTTTCGATCCGAAACAGACTTCTGCTACAGCAATAAAAGAAAATATCTTCACGCCTTCAACCCGGGTAATCTCTTTTCCTAATGATATAAACCAAAAAGTCGATATTCTGCAGTTGGGGATTAACCATTTTTTTGACAGTAGTGATGCAGACCGTTTAAAAGAAAGATTTGCTGATAACAATGGAATCTTTGCTTTTTCAACATCCTTTGGAGAACCTATATTGACTACAATCTACTTTAATCATAATCAGATATCTGTCAATGCATTAATTTCCATTATTGAAAATCAGGATTACAGGTTTATGCATACCCGAAACACTTCAACCCCGAAAACAAATTTCAAAACTACTATTCCTATTAAAAAAGATGAGGTAATTGCTACACATGTGATAGATCTGTTTTATCCTACGATGGATATTGCATTAAATAAAAAAGAGGGTTACAGAAAAGAGGATATTAAAACATTGAGTTTTAATTTCCAACAATCAATAGTGAAAGACAACTATAATATGATACCTTATTTAATGAGTCATCTGTCAGGAGATAAAGGAGTAGTAAATTTTAAGGCAACAAGTATAGATGGGAAGCCTTTACTGGAGATTGAATATGTTGTGTCAAAAACAGATGCCGATATAATCCTGCAGACACTGAATCAGGCTAAACTTAATGTCTTGATGGATGATGGAACAAATATTTCGATTGAAAATCCATTCTCTTTTAAACAGATAGACATGTTTTAGTATTATCTTTATGTTGTTTAGTTAATATGAGAAACTGGCAACGATATCCGTTTTTAAGATTATTCATTCCATTCGTGGTAGGTATCGTTATTGGGATTTATTCAGGGATTCCTTTTATTACAGGATTGTGGATCTTAGTCCTGATTATTCCTTTTCTGTTTGTCAATCATTATTTTCAGTTGAGAACACTGCCCTTTGGTCTGCGACATATTCAGGGGCTTTTTGTGATCTTCATATCAGTTTGTCTGGGAATAGGAATCACTGGTTTGCACAATCACCGGACAGAATCATTGCATTTTGCAAACAGCATCGGATTAACAGGAGTTTATAAAATCAGAATTGAAGATGTACCATCTTATAAAACCAATACTGTCAGATTGCGGATCAGCATACTTTCCGGGATCAGTCGTAACAAGGAGGTGGAATGTAATGGCAGGGTGATGGCCTATTTTCAATCAGACAGCAATTCAACAAAGCTGAGATACGGTGATGTGGTGATTGCAAGGTTAAAATTAATTCCTGTTGAGCCTCCCATGAATCCCAATAGCTTTGATTATAAAAAGTATCTCAGCTACCAGGGAATCTACCACCGGACCTATATTGCTCCTTCAGAATGGGTACTTTTAAAAAAGGCGGAAGGCTTTAATATTTACAGATTGGGGACTTCGCTGCAGGAGAAATTCATCAACCTTTTTAAAATCCATAAACCCAATCCGGATGAATTGTCTGTGGCCTCGGCACTGGTTCTGGGTTATGGTAACAACATCGAACCGGAACTCATAAATGCTTATACAACAACAGGAGCATTACACATACTGAGTGTTTCAGGACTGCATGTAGGGGTGATATATCTGGTATTATCGGTCATGTTGATCACTCTAAAAAGGAAAAAATATACCCGGCTAATCAGAGGCGTTATACTGCTGGCTGTTGTTTGGTTTTACGCATTAATCACAGGTCTCTCACCGGCTGTGCTTAGATCTGCAGCTATGTTGAGTTTTATCATAGTAGGAGAATGTTTCGAAAGGGAGCCAAACATTATCAATACGCTGGCAGCCTCTGCATTTATCCTGTTGATCATTGATCCTTTTCAACTGATGAATATTGGGTTTCAGCTCTCATATCTTGCAGTTGCAGGTATTGTGCTCATTCACCCTCTTATTAATGACTTGTGGAAACCCAGGTTCAAAATCGTTCAATTGATCTGGGGACTTACAACTGTTTCAATAGCAGCACAGCTGGCATCCAGTCCGCTTTCGCTCTATTATTTTCATCAGTTTCCCAACTATTTTATCTTTACCAATTATATTGCAATCCCTCTTTCGAGTATTGCCATTTACGCCGGGATGCTGACATTAATCACTTCGCCTGTGGTTTGGTTATCTCATCAGCTCGCACACCTCTTTTTTGGTTCTGTGGCTCTTTTAAATTACTGCATATTATTTTTCGGACAACTCCCCTATGCCTCCATAAAAAATATTCGTTTATCTATTTCTGAAACTTTGGCGATCTACACCTTAATTTTTATGATCTACCTGATCGTAAAACAGGAACGAAAGAAAATACCGCTGTTTGGAGCATTATGTTGCCTGCTTTTCATTGGAACAAGCTTTGTAATAGATAACCAAAGAACCAATCAACAACAGAAAGTTATAATTTATTCTATGAATAAAAACAGTGTGATCGACTATTATGCTGGACACAACTGCCTTTCGTTTCAATCATCCTATCCTCTTCCTGAAGATCAATCATTTACTTATCAAATCAAAGGAAACAGAATAGCTTGTGGTATCAGGCAAATCAGGAGTGCTTCTTTGTTCCAGGATAGAGATAAAGATACTTCTATGAGATTCTGGAAATCAGGATCTTGTTACCTGTTCAATCAAAAAAGATTGATCGTACAAAATGGAAACCTGGAAAGAACACAATCTGTAAAGGTTCCAATTGCCACTGACTATCTTTTACTCACCCGAAATCCTTATCCCGATATAGAAACACTTTTGAATCATTACAGATTCAAACAACTAATTCTGGATGCAAGCAACACATCCTATAATGCTGCAAAATGGAAAAAGCTGTGTAATGACAATAGAATACCTTGTCACTACACAGCCTCTGATGGTGCTTATGTTTTTAATGCTGATTAATCAAAGCCTATTTTGCGATTGTAAAATCTATTTTATCACCCTTCTTCAAACCTTGCTTAGCGGCATAACCACCATTCACTTCAACAACAAATTTGGCAGGGCCCTCTGATGGTAATGACTCTTCAGAAAGTGGTTTACAGTCTGCAGAAATTGAAACGATCTCTTTATTGGCACCAACATAGATGATATCAAGCGAAATGTAAGTGTTTTTCATCCAGAATGATTGTTGTTCTTCAACATCGAAAACAAATAACATACCGAGTGAGTCTGCCATTGAGCGACGGAACATGAGGCCTTGTTGTTCTTCATCGGGTGTCTGAGCTACCTCAATATCGATCTTACTGATCAATTTATCGGTTTTCCTGTCCAGGAATTTCAATTCACCTTCCTTCTTAAACTGTACTTCTGTTGTCAAATCATTATTGTTAGACTGGCTTGTTGTTCTTTTTGACTGGCAATTTGCCATCGTTAAAGATAATACGACTATCGTTCCCATTAGTAAAACAGTAACTCTAGATACTACAGGTTTTTTCTTTTGGGATCCGGTTTCGTTATGCATTGTTTTTTCCATTTTATAATGATTTGTTATTTAAAAATTTTACTTAACAGATTCATACTATCGATCTGGACTGTAAATCACTTTGGATAAACCAAATCAACGTAAACAGGCAGATGATCACTGTAACCACCATTGTATCTTGGTCCCAGAAAAGACCGGAAAGGCTTTTCTCCACCGAATGACTCATCAGGAACCAACAGAAATGAAGCCGCAAATATACATGCACCATCTTTAACATGCAATCCGTTATTTTGTATTAATGCAGAAGAAACGATAAATTGATCGATAGTACTCCATTTACCCTGAAATTTATAGCTCCCCTTGTCTCTCTTTTGCAAAGGAGTTGCCATCAGATTTAAACTCAATCCCCCTTTCTCTATCAATGATTGGACTACAGGTGACGATGGACCATCATTAAGATCACCCATAACCAGAATGCGGGCAGCAGGATTTAAAGTCAGCAATGAGTCGGTTGCCCTTTTCAAACGTTGGGCAGCAGCCCTGCGATGTGGTGCCGATATTTTTTCTCCCCCCAGTTTCGAAGGCCAGTGATTGACAAACAGATGTAAAGTATCTTTATTTAATACAACTCCTTTTATATAAAGAATATCGCGGGTAACAAACAAGGGTTCTTCAGCCAGTATAACTGTCAATGGTGCCGAATAAACCAAACTGAATTTATCAGGTCTGAACAAAAGTGCAACATCAATCCCCCTGACATCGGGTGATTCAAAATGAACAACCTTGTAACCGAAAGGAGCAAGTGGAAAACGGGTTGCCAGTAAATTCATTACCGATTGATTTTCAACTTCAGCCAGACCAATAATTTCAGGGGGTTCCCAACCTCCGGTACTTAATATCACTTTACTGATTGACTGCAGCTTATTGAAAAACTTTCCCGGCGTCCATGCATACAGTCCTTCGGGCAAAAACTCATCATCTTTTGCAAGTGTATCTTTTTTGAAGTCGAACAGATTCTCTACATTGTAAAACACAACCCTCACCCCGCTTTCATTGCGTGATTCAGGATTAAACGAAACATAATGATACGGCATCTTCTGAGCATGGATCAAACCCGTCAGAAAAGCAAATCCCAGGAAAAGGAAAATAGACAATCGCTTCATAGTAAACTGATTACCGGGTTACCACAATCTTATATGTTTGAGTATTCCCGGTAGTCAATACGGTGATAAAATAAAGCCCGCTCCTTTGATTTGATAAATCCAGTTCAACTTTATTAGAATTTGTCACTGTAAACTTGCTGATCCGTGTTCCTTCAGCACTGTTGATAATCACATCAAATTGAGGCAAAATATCTTTCGAAATAAATAAGTTAGTCAGTCCTCTTGTGGGATTAGGATAAACCTGTGACTTAACCTGAATATATCCTTTTAATAAGAGTGTATCTTTCTGAAAGCTATTGGATGCTATAAGCTGTACATCATAGTTTCCGGTTTTGGCATAACTGATTCCCAGAGGGCTTTCAACATTTGAAGTCGATGGAACTCCTCCAACAAAACTCCAGGACCATTGGGTTGGATTACCAAGACTCAGATCTTTGAAATTGACTGAGAAGTTGGGAGGAATTATCGTTGCATCTGAATTAAACTGTGCAATGACATTATTATTATTGTACCCACCTGCAAAACTGGCAAGCGTTGTATTGATAGGATCAAGCCACGGTCCAAGTTGCACATCTGGAGACGTACCATTAAGTAACCAGTGGTAACTGACTTTTCCATAATAATCAATAGCACCTGTATGTGCACAATCGGAACCTCCCCCTGACAATGTCCCGATTATCTTACCATCCACATTTATGAGTGGAGAACCTGATGAACCGGGTTCTGTGACGCCAAATCCAGAAGCAGTTGAACGCCAGTTAACCTGCCAGTCTGTTCCATTAGGATCCGGTGTACCTCCATAAGTGTTGACTGCGACAGGAGCATTTAATACGGAAGAAATCTTTTTAATATCTCCGGCCGGATGATGTATTCCCACTGCTCCGGGATTACTTGTAGTTTCGCGGCTCCATCCAAAATACCATGCATTATAATCCAGAGGTATCGCCTGATTCAATTTAACAAGCATAAAATCAGATTGATTAGTGGTAGATCCACTTATAGATATCAATGTAGCCCCGGACATTGTTTTGCTTGCAGGCTCTATCAAAGGGTTGGCGCAGGTCGATGACTCATAATTGAAATAGAAAACCCATTTACTGAAATCTGTAAGTGGTGCACCTTCGCGACAATGTGCAGCTGAAAGAATATATGGCTTAAAATCACGATTTGTATTGTTCATCAGTGAACCGGTACACCAGAATGCACTAGAACCTGACCGGATAAACATCCTAACCACTCCTTGCTTCTGATTGCTGAATGGCTGTCCTTCAGGACAATTAACATTCACTTCACATGTTCCTGCTTCTCCAAAATTCTTAAAATTTGCAGCAGGATCGTATCCAGGTGAACGATATACATAAAGCAATTCGCTGATAACAAGCTGAGGTAGATCAGAGACACCCAATGGTTGATAATATTCTATGATTACAGATTCTCCAGGCAGGATCTCTGTTGCCATTTCTCTATTAGCTGTATTGTTCTCAGATGTGAATGCTCCTATTTTCTTTTTCTTATTGACATCGTATAAAAAGAGTTTCCCCTGTTCGGGTATATAGAATCTGCCAAAAGTTACGGATAAGGCTTTTGCACCGGTTGAATGAAGAATTAAACGCCAAACACTTCCATTGGCGACCTTTGTTTGTTGTGCAGACTGAAGAAAATCATAATTTACCCCAATAGCTAAAGCGATACGATAAGGCTGTTGATTCACAGCAGCCAGATCATCTTCCAGTTTTATTTGTTTCAGATCAGGTGCCGGGAATTCAACAACAGAGGGAGCTGGTAAGGCTATTGTTTCAATTAATGGCCTTCCTCCAAAACTAACCTGAGCTAAAATCACATTACATGGCAGAACGAATAAAAAAAGCAAAGCTATAATGGCAGAAATATATTTCTTCATTTACTAAATCTTAATATTAACGTAGACAATTATAGAACATATAAATGCTCCAAAAGTTTAATTCAAATATAAGAAGTATCCTGAAACTAAACAAGCTGCCTTTTGGCAGCCTGTTTAGTTTAAATACTTTTTAAATATTATTTTTTAATATTTGGAAGCTCCAAACCATAACCTTTTTTCCTGTCTTCAGCTTTAAGTAAAACTGCAAAACAAAGTGCAAGTATTCCAAAACACATAAAGATTATCATGGGTATCGTATAGTTATAAGTAGTTGTCATTACACCATTTTTCAAAACATGCCCTGTAATACAATATTTATCAAGTACCCAGCCAATTAAAAGAGGTATACACATCAAACCAATATTCTGAACCCAGAAGATCAATGCATAAGCTGTACCTAATTGTCGTTCAGGAATGATCTTAGGAACTGAAGGCCACATAGCTGAAGGTACCAGTGAAAAGCCTATACCCAGAACAACAATCAGAAGGACAGCCTCAACCCATTGATTCAAAAATGGTATTGCAAACAGAGCGTGAACGAAGATCAAAAGACAGGCGCCAATTATCATGATGGTTGCACCTTTTCCTTTATTATCATAAATACTCCCAAAGATAGGCGTAAGAAGAATAGTCCCAAATGGAAGCATAGCTGGAATTAAACCTGCAAGATTATCAGGAACCCCAAACTTCATTACCATCAGATCTGGTGCATATTTCAGGAAGGGAAAAACTGCACCATAAAACAAAACACAAAGGATGGCAATATACCACCATGCTTTATTCTTGATAATAAATAAGATATCCTTCATACTGAAAGAATCTTCTTCAGCAACAGTATTGTTTGCCAGATGATGAGCAGCCTGAGACTCGTCAAGCTTCTTGTCCATGAAAGTATAGACAATGAATACGATCAATCCGATACACAACAAAACAAGACACAAAAGAATTGGTGCTGATACAGTACCAAAATATCTTGCAAAAGGAAGAGAAACACCTAATGCCAATGCTGTTCCAATACGTGCGGTAGCCATCTGCATACCCATCGCAAGGGCCATCTCTTTCCCCCGGAACCATTTTACAATAATCTTGGAAACAGTGATTCCCGCAACTTCAATACCGACACCAAAAATTGCAAATCCAAATCCAGCAACGAAAACCTGTGCTTTAAAAGTAAACCAGAGAATATGCCATACCTGACCATCCAATGCATGTGTTGATATTGCCCAATACTTGATAGCAGCGCCACCTACCATCACAATAGTAGACATCAAACCTGTAAACCGCACTCCCATCTTATCGAGGATGATACCTCCGAAAATGAGCATAAACAGAAATACGTTGAACCAACCATAGCCACTTGTAAAGAATCCATATTCTGATGCACTCCAATGGAGTTGTTCATCAAGCATTCCTTTTAAAGGGGCCATTACATCAGCCATATAGTATCCACACAACATGGTGAATGACACTACTGCGAGAGCGCCCCAACGGGCAGCCTTAGATTCGCTTAATAATTTGTGAATTTTTTCTGTCATAAAAGTTAGGGTTATTTTCTTGTCCGCAAAGCTAATTAATTTTCAAACGATACAGCAACAGATGAATGAATAAGTTGTAAAGTTATTGGAATTATTCAAAATGATTGATTTGATCAAATTGACTCCGGTAATTATCAGATTCTTTTATCCAATTATCTGATGATAGATATAACTGATATCGCTATCCTGTTTCAACAGGAGAGTTTGCATGCGCGTTAATCCCTGGGGACCAGTATCAATAAGTGCTATTGAAGCCTCCATTCTTACCTTCATGGAGGGATTGAGCAAAACGATATCACTCAAAAAGTTAAGTAATGAAATATCTTCAAGTTTCCCCATTGTTTGTAAGATTACCAATTGAATATGTTCACGTTCATCATTGAATACTTGAATCAATCTGGTGGAATACCCTTTCAGATACATATCACCTATTGCCTTGATAACACTCATCCTGACCTCTTCATAAGAATGCCTCAATAACTTATCAAAGTGTTCACTGGCTTCGGTTTGTTTATACAAAGAGACCATTTCGACTGTAAACACGACAACAGAAGGGTCATATGAATCAAACCAACGACTGAAATCGGGAACCTTAAAATGATGTTTTTTTAAAACAGCGATTGCATTTATCTGATCCCTTTTTGTAAAAGGAACCCTCAACCGGTCAAGAAAACCAAATGGATCTGAAGGTCTTAACCTCACAATTGCCGAAATAGCTTCATGTCTTAAAACAGGATGTGGATGATTGATAAATTCTTCAATGGAATCTACTTCATTTGTAGCATCCAAAGCAGCAAGTTCATGAATTCCCATCGCCTTAATATTCCACTTTCTGTTGTGCAGTTTCCCAAATGAATAAAAGTCAAGTTCAAGTTTGAAATAGAGGTCTCTGATTTTATTTCCGGATTGTGAGTTAAGGGTTGCAAGCAAAGCAATTATTTCACTGATGAGAATATCCTTTTTAAATCCACTGGTTGCCTCTTTAAAGAGTTCAGGAATATGATTAACACCTGTTGTATCAGACCAATACTCAACCAGTTTATTGGCATACAATTCTCTCAGAGTTGTGGCCTCGTTCCTCCTTTTAATCTTCAACAAATGATAAACTATCAAAAATAAAACCAATATCAGAAAACTGATCGTGAAGAATAACAAAACAAAAAGCAACAGTGTTGATGGAATATATTGGTTGGTAAAATCTGATACAACTTTAAATGGGTTATTGGTATTCACTAATTTATCCTGATTTTCAATTTTATTATACCTGGTAACAGGACGGTTGGAAGGTATAACATTTTTGCTTTTAGATATTACGGACTTAATTTCAGGATGTAGTGTAGAAAGTGAAATCTGTTTTTTTTCTGACGCTACAATTGGTTGAATGGGATGAGTGCTACTGTTTTCTTTTGATCGCGATGATACTGAATATTCCATCACTTTAGAAGGCACCTGATCGTTTTTTAAAACATGGTGAGGTTTAATCCTTATACCATTATTATATAGCACTATAAATGAACCCTCAAAACCCGGCATTTCTTTAACTTCATTCACAGACTTAATAGCTGCAGCGTATCCGGTAAAAGATGATGTGACATATTTATAATATCCGTCAATTTCTTCAACAATCAGATTACTTTGTCCGCAAGCTTTTTCAAGAAGCTTAATATCTTTAGTCGTATTGCGCAATGCACAAACCTGAACCCGGTATGTTTTTTCAACCGACTGGCTAATATGAATGACCTTTAATACCGAATCTTTGTTTGCAGGCCTAACCTGAAGTAAAGTTGGACCCAATAGAATGGAATGAGTTCTGGCAGAACCTACTCCTTCTAACACATTCACAAACAGCATAATTACTGTTAACGTGAATATAAAAAACAGGTTTATCATTACCCTGGGTAGATTTTGCTTCATTCCGGAGATTTAGTTTTGCTGCAATGATAAAAGCTTAACCCAACTCATGAAAATCTCTTTTCAATTGAAAAATAGCTTTCTCGCCTTGTGCCTTTGCAATCAGTATCAGTTCAGGAATTTCCTGATAATATTCTTTATTCATCAGATTAATATCGATTCTCGACAACGCCTTAGCGCCTTCATCCAGACCAAACATAAAAAAATTAGATGACAATTTATGTGCTGCATTTTGAGCAGCATCATAGTCAGATTCTTGAAAGGCCTTTTCTAAAACCTGCAACATCGTACCGGAGTTATCAACAAAATAACCGGTTATTTCTTTCAGATATTCAATATCGTCAGAAGCTTCTTTTACAATTGAAAGATCATATACCAATGATTCTTTATCATCCATACTAAATGCAATTTATAATTCATTTAAAAACAGTGCATACTTTCTATAAATACAATCAACAATTGATTCCCTGATCAATTTTTTTCTAAAATTAAGTAAAAGCTTAAACATTACAATGTTTACTGCAAAATATATTTAAAATCACAGTCAGGAATCCTGAAAGATATTTCTTTCGTTATTTTTAAAAAAAGAACGGAATGCTTTGGTTCTGATAACCAAAGCATTCCGTTCTTTAAAAAAATATCCTGTGAGATGTACTGGACTCGAACCAGTGACCCCCGCCCTGTCAAGGCGATGCTCTAAACCAACTGAGCTAACATCCCCTTTCGGTCGGCAAATGTAAGAAAATTAAAACTAAATTTGCAACATTCTATTCACTCAACACCGACTAACATGAAATACTTTCTTATACTACTGATTGCCTTGACATTTCAATCGGGCACGCTATCAGCTCAAAATGGAACTAAAACTTTTACGCTGGATGATATTTTCAGTAAGTCTACTTTCAGACAAGCAGGTGTGAATGGAATTCAAAGCATGAATGATGGAATACATTATACGACAACAGAATTAAATGACAACCAGATTGTTAAACATGCTTATGCAACAGGTGAAACACTGGAAACGTTGTTTAACCTGAAGGATTTTCCTCAATCGGGTATCACCTCTATCGGCGAATACCAGTTTAGCAACAACGAACGTAAGTTACTCTTAACTACTGCAAAAGAACCCATTTACCGCAGATCATTTGTAGCTGAATACTGGGTATATGATTCTGAGTCAAAGTCATTAAAACGCTTGTCTGAAAACGGCAAACAGCAACTTGCCACTTTCTCACCCGATGGATCGAAGGTGGCATTTGTGCGCAAAAACAATCTCTATATTAAAGACCTTTCGTCAGAAAAAGAATCCCAGATCACCATAGATGGGAATTTTAATTCCATTATCAATGGTGCCCCCGACTGGGTTTACGAAGAAGAATTTTCTTTTTCAAAGGCTTTTGAGTGGTCTCCCGACAGTAAATTCATAGCATTTATGCGTTTTGACGAATCAAAAGTACCTTTATATAGTATGACAATGTTTGCCGGAACTGCCCCTGCCCTTGAACAGAATAGGGTCTACCCCTCGGTCTACTCTTTTAAATATCCAAAAGCAGGTGAACCAAACTCTGTCGTCAGTGTGCTTTCATACGAGTTGGCAACTGCCACTACACGTAAAATGGATGTTGGAACTGAAACCGATATGTATATTCCAAGGATCTATTTCACAAAGGATCCTTCGAAGCTTGCAATTCTAAGGCTAAACAGGCATCAGAACAAATTGGATATGTTGATTGCCAATCCGGCAAGTGGTCAATCGAAAACAATCTATTCAGAAGAAAACAAGTATTACATTGACGAGCAACAATATTCAGGCATTCAATTTTTATCAGATCAAAAACATTTCTGTCTAACCAGCGAACGTGACGGTTGGAACCATATCTATCTGTATGAAATGGATGGGAAACTGGTTCGGCAGATTACCTCAGGAAACTGGGATGTAACCGACTTTTTGGGATATGATGCTGCGACTAAAAAATTCTTTTATGTTTCATCAGAAACATCTCCTCTCAGAAGAGATGTGTACAGTATTACGCTTGATGGAAAGAAGAAAATAAAATTAACACATGAAATAGGAACAAACAGTCCGACATTCTCAACAAGCTTTAATTACTTTATAAATAGCTATTCAAATGTCACCACTCCCAAGCAGGTTACATTGAATGATGCCAATGGAATACGAATCAGGACACTGGAGAGCAACACTGCCCTGATCGAGAAACTGGCCAACTACAAATACAATGAAAAGGAATTTTTCTCTTTTACAACCATTCAAAACGTAACTTTGAACGGATGGATGATTAAACCAATTGATTTTAATCCGACTAAAAAATATCCCGTTTTGATGATCCAGTACAGTGGACCGAATTCCCAACAGGTCGTCGACAGTTGGGGCATGGGTTGGAATGAATATCTGGCTCAACAGGGCTATATAGTAGCTTGTGTAGATCCGAGAGGAACCGGAGCAAGGGGCGAAGAATTCAGAAAAATGACTTACCTCCAACTTGGAAAATATGAAACACAGGATCAGATTGAAGGCGCTAAATATTTAGGAGGTATCCCCTATGTTGACAAATATCGGATCGGTATATGGGGATGGAGTTATGGTGGGTTTATCTCGTGCTCATGCATGGTTAAAGGCAATGGCATCTTCAAAGCAGGTATTGCTGTGGCGCCGGTCACCAACTGGCGTTTCTACGATAACGTATATACTGAACGCTACATGCGGACTCCGGCTGAAAACCCCAAAGGATATGACGACAATTCACCGTTGTATTTTGCGGCCAACCTTCAGGGGAAATTCCTGATATGTCATGGCACGGCAGACGACAATGTCCACACACAGAACACTTACGAGTTTACAGAAAAACTGGTCCAGGCCAATAAGCAATTCGAGATGCAGCTCTACACCAACCGCAATCACAACATCCGTGGAGGCAACACAACGATGCACCTATATACCCGCATGACTGATTTTTTGAAAACGAACCTTTAAAATGTTTTTACACCTTTCAAATAATAAAGTAAAAAGGCTTTTTTCAGACAAGATTGAACAATAATTTTTACAATATTGACCCATGGTTAAGCCATACTCTTTGAGTATATATTAAGTATGGCTCAAGTATGTCTTAAGTATGTCTCAACTATGGCTATTATCTTGTTTATAAGATAATTGTAAAAGGATATTTAAAGAGAGAAAAATCAGGTTTCTGAATGATAAAAAATTGAATTTCAAACCATAAAAATACAAGAAAAATGTTTAAAACGAATGAATATTTTGAGGGAAATGTAAAATCATTGTCCTTCAAAACAACAGATGGAAATGCAACTATTGGTGTGATGGCCAGGGGAGAATATGAATTCGGGACATCAACCATTGAAGTGATGACCGTGACATCGGGTGAACTGACTGTTCAATTGCCCGGAGACAATGAATGGACTACATTCAAACCTTACGAATCATTCATGGTTGAAAAAGGTGTAAAGTTTAAGGTAAAAGCCGATTCAGACACGACCTATCTCTGTCTTTACCTCTGATTCCGGCCTTTTCATTCAAGCAATTCATGATCATTGGGTTAAAAATCCACATTTTTAATTTTTAGTGATTAACTTTTATCAAAAAAAATTGTTCTGATTAATATATTTTGTACTTTTGCCGACCAAATTCATTTATTAATCAATTTAAAGAAAGAGAGTGTATTATTATGATTATTGTTCCTGTTAAAGAAGGTGAAAGCATCGACAGATCTTTAAAGAAACTGAAGCGGAAATTTGAAAAAACCGGTGTGGTTAAAGAATTGAGAGAACGTCAAAAATTCACTAAACCATCGGTAAAAAATCGTGAAGCGCATTTAAAGGCTATCTATATTCAGCAGCTTCAAATTAATGAGGAAAAGTAATCGGGTAGAGGCAACTTTACTTGTTTAGGGAAGAAAATTTTACCTGCTTAAAGATTTTAAACTATCTTTAGCATTCCAAAAGGGGGTAAATTTTTCTTCCTTTTTCTATAGTATGACGACACAATTCATCCATTATATACGCGACGAAAAGCGTTACTCTGATCATACTGTCTCGGCTTACGTCAGCGATCTGAATCAATTCAACGAATACCTTTCCACAACATACGAGATCAACGACCCCGTGGAGGCCGACTATCAAATGATCCGCAGCTGGATAGTACAGCTGAGTCAGGACAAAATCTCGAACCGAAGCATCAACCGAAAACTTTCTACCCTAAAATCATTTTACCGCTTTCTGATCAGAGAAGGAGTGGTAAAATCGAATCCACTTTCGAAAATAATCAATCCAAAAGCGTCAAAAAGGTTGCCCGAATTTCTTGACAAGTCAAAAACTGAATTTCTTTTCTCACAGGTAGAATTTGAGGATACCCCTGAAGGTCATCGTGATAGAACAATACTTGAGTTATTTTATGCAACAGGGATCAGGCAAGCTGAATTGAGATCGCTTACTTTAAACAGTTTGGACACTGATCGCATGAGTCTGAAAGTACTGGGTAAGAGAAACAAAGAAAGAATAATCCCTTTGGGTCCAAATATTGTTCAACTTTTAACGTTATTTATTAAAGATTATAGAAAATTAATGGTGGTTTCGAACCAAAACAATTTTATATTTGTTACTAAGATAGGGGAACCAATAACCCCCCTACTGGTTTACCGGATTGTACGAAAATACCTGGGATTGGTATCGAGCAGGCAAAAACGTAGTCCTCACGTTCTTAGACATACATTTGCGACTCACATGCTGGAAAACGGTGCCGATTTAAATGCAATAAAAGAAATACTTGGGCACTCAAGTCTGGCAGCAACGCAGGTTTATACGCACAATACGATTGACCGATTAAAATTAATTTATAAACAGGCACATCCAAAAGCCTAAAAAAGGAGGTCACTATGAAGATCAACATTAATGCGGTACATTTCAGAGCCGACAAGAAACTTGAAAGCTTTATTACCGACAAAGTTGAGAAATTAACAGTTCTGTTTGATGGAATTGTTAGCAGCGAAGTAATACTTAAAGTACTAAACACGGATACTCCGGACAACAAAATTGCAGAAATCAGATTAGAAATCAGAGGAAATGATTTGTTTGCAAAAAAACAGTGCAAGACCTTCGAAGAAGCAACTGATACAGCGTTAGAAGCGTTACGAAAGCAACTAGTTAAATATAAAGAAAAGCTAAAAGATTAACTAAAGATAAAAAACATTAAAAATTTTCATTTGGGTATTTGGAATTCCAAAAAACCTTCTTACATTTGCAGTCCCTTTAACAAAAGGGACTGCTTTGTTGAAAAGCAGCGGTGTTCCTTGAAAAAATTATTAAAGTCTCAATAAAATTTAGCGCTACCGTAGGAAGATGAAAACTTTTATCTACCTTTGCAGCCCAAAACAGCAGCGCCGGTGTAGCTCAGTTGGCCAGAGCAGCTGATTTGTAATCAGCTGGTCGGGGGTTCGAATCCCTCCACCGGCTCGGAAAAGAAAATGGGGGGGT
>Ga0209748_1000189_pt1 | contig 37072 bp, 35 predicted proteins | sample BarGraIncu00421A_FD_185490 | JGI IMG/M metagenome (GOLD analysis project Ga0209748, IMG submission 185490) | Arctic peat soil microbial communities from Barrow, Alaska - Barrow Graham LP Incubations 004-21A (SPAdes) (version 2) | ecosystem: Environmental > Terrestrial > Soil > Wetlands > Peat... | reverse complement strand
CCGGTCACTTGTTGCAGGAATCGAAAGATTCACGCGCGAGCTGATCTCCGAGATGGAGGAGCGGGCGTTCTTCTGCAGGATGCTGATAATTTGTCTGTCAATTGAATCCATAAGCCCCCCTGGGTAAAAAAATATTCTGATATCCGCTTGCCGTACCGGCTGCTGGAGAAAAGTGCTCCCACTGAGATGAAAAGTAGTTCTATTTTACGTGGGTTGAGGAGCGGTTGCAATAGGAAGGGATAATGCTTTTCTCACTCGGTCGGGGGAAGGGATGATGCTTTTCTCGCTCGGTCAGTCCTCGGATCGCATAGCGATCCTGCGGAATCTACTCGAAAAGCATCAACCCTTCCCTGTGCGGCGTCCTGCGGACGCTTAGGAAATAGCAAAGCCACCTAAGGAATACTCCCAGATGTCCCCTGTTTTTTTAGCCGTACAGTCCGAATAGAATATCGCGCCGAGACCCGAGCGCCATTTCGAAATCTTGAAAGTGAAAGCGTTATCTGTTATGGGGTTATCAGTTATTTCGAATAATATGCCCTTTTCAAAGTAAAGATTCTTGTCATCAATCAGCCCCTGATCGACAAGCTCTTCATATATATATGTGTATGTATCAAAGGAGTATTCACATGACACCAAATACCTGAGAGCTTCTTTTTCTTCAGCAGACAGGTTTTTCGCCCCTGTTAAGTCCAGTGAAATAATAGAAATGCCCCCGTTCAATCCGGAATCTTCGGAATACACTTCTTTTACAGCCTCAAAATACATGCGTGTAACAGCACTGCTTGAGGGCTCGGCAAGTGTTGTTACAGTTGTTACAATAGTTGTGGATTCAGCAGCGGTTGTCAGAACGGTCGCATCAGCGGATTGTTCCCGGGTTGTATTTCGTGCACACGAGAGGGAAGCGGTCAAAACCAAAACAACCAGAAAAACCAGAGTGATCGTTTTAAACTTCATAGGCACCTCCATGTTTCCTCAACCGTTTTTTCATTATATCATCTGATACATAGACGACTGACACAGGTATTTTGTTGCAGATTTGATTTTAGCGTCCGCAGGACGCCAATCAGGGAAGGGATAATGCCTTTCGAATAGATTCCGCAGGATTGCGAAGCAATCCGAGGACTGACCGAGTGAGAAAGGCATTATCCCTTCCCCCTTCCTGTATAATGTAACCAAACATGCGGCACGCTTCCGGCAGACCGCATGACTTCGGGAGGATTACAAAATGGATTTGATGCAGATGCTGTCCAAAGAATTTGAGATGGCTCCTACGCTGGTAGAAAAAACAGTTGCGCTTTTGGATGACGGGAACACGATTCCCTTTATCGCCCGCTATAGAAAAGAAGTGACCGGCGGTATTGATGATCAGGTGCTGCGCCGGCTTTCGGACCGCCTCGATTTCCTGCGTGCGATGGAAGAGCGCCGTGCAGATATCCTGCGCCTTATCGGCGAGCAGGAAGCACTGACTCCTCAGCTCGAAAAAGAAATTGCGGCGGCGCAGACGCTGACCGCCCTTGAAGATTTGTACCGGCCGTTTCGCCCCAAACGCCGCACCCGCGCATCGATGGCTCGTGAAAAGGGCCTTGAAAAACTGGCGGATGCACTTTTAAACCGCCAATTTTCCAAAGAAGCACTGCTGAAAATCGCTGATGCATCGATTGATCCGGAAAAAGGCGTGAACAATCAGGAAGAAGCGTTCGCGGGAGCGATGGATATCAATGCTGAGAAAATCAGCGATGATGCGCATCTGCGCGACAAGCTCCGCCGTATCCTTTTGAATACGGGCAGGATTACTTCCAAACAGAAGAAAAAAGAAGATTCGGTGTACGCACCGTATTATGACCATAACGAATTGATTGCCCGGGCAGCAGGACACCGGATTCTTGCCATGAACCGCGGTGAAAAAGAGGAGTTTATCTCGATTTCCCTGGAAATGGATGATTCCCTTGCACTGGTTCATATCCTGCAGACCATGCCGGCCGGCAATGAACTCGCGGCTGAGTATATCCGGCAGACCGCAGAAGATGCCTGGAAACGCCTTCTGATGCCGTCTCTTTCAACAGAGGTGCGTGCAGCGCTGACCGAGCGGGCGCAGGAAGAAGCAATGGATGTTTTCTCCCAGAATCTCAGAAGCCTTCTGATGACGCCCCCGACACGCGGACATGTTGTGCTTGCGCTCGATCCGGCTTTCCGCACCGGCTGTAAACTTGCCGTTATTGATGCGACGGGCAAGCCGCTTTACACCGATGTTATTTTCCCGACACCTCCGCAGAGCAGGACGGAAGAGTCGGCTCGCATGGTTGTACAGCTCTATGAAAAATTCAAAGTAACGATGATTGCTATCGGCAACGGTACGGCCTCCCGAGAGACGGAGCAATTTGTCTCACAGACGATTAAAGAGAAGAATCTGTCGCTGAAATATTACATGGTCAACGAGGCGGGAGCTTCCGTATATTCGGCATCGGAACTTGCCGCAGCAGAATTCCCCGATCTTGACCTTACCAAAAGAAGTGCGATCTCCATCGGCCGGCGTCTGCAGGATCCACTTGCGGAACTTGTTAAAATCGACCCGCAGGCAATCGGCGTCGGACAATACCAGCATGATATGAATCCCAAGAAACTCGCACATACGCTGGGCGGCGTTGTCGAGGACTGCGTAAATGAAGTCGGCGTCAACCTGAACACGGCTTCTGTGTCACTTCTTTCGTATGTTGCCGGTATTACAAAGCCGATTGCGCAGAACATCATCAATTTCCGTGAAGCCAACGGCGTGTTTTCATCCCGTTCCCAGCTCAGCGCAGTCGCCCGACTGGGGCCGAAAGCTTTTGAGCAGTGCGCCGGCTTCCTGCGTGTGCCGGACGGTGCCGAGCCCCTTGACAATACCAGTGTCCATCCGGAATCGTATAAAATTGCCCGCGCACTGCGCAAAAAACAGAAGCCCTATGATCTGCCGGCACTCTCCGCCGAACTCTCCGTCGGTATTCCGACACTTCAGGATATTGTTGCCGCACTTGATGCTCCCGGATATGATCCGCGCGCCGAGCTGGCGCAGCCGGAAATGCGCGCAGATGTGCTGGAGTTGTCCGATTTGAAAGAAGGAATGACCCTGACCGGCGTTATCCGGAATGTCTCCGCCTTTGGAGCTTTCGTTGATATCGGCGTCCATCAGGACGGCCTTGTACATATTTCTGAAATGGCTGACCGCTTTATTTCCAAGCCGATGGAATTGGTCCACGTCGGACAGACAGTCCGCGTACGTGTGCTGTCGATCGATGCGAAAAAGAACCGGATTTCCCTCTCGATGAAGGGCTTGAACGGAGCATAATGGACAAAAGCTTTGATTCGGTTTGATATGGCAAGGGTATTACAGGTTCGCTTCATAATAAATGAAATAATGTCCGGTTTTTAGGCTATAATTATATAGTACGAATCAAAGTTTTTGATGTTTATGGAAAGGAAGAAAGCTATATGGAATCACTATTTGAAAATCAGACAATTTACACGCGCAAATTGTTTATGGAGACGCAGAATGTATCATACAGTAAATTCCACAAGACATTCCGTATGTTTCTGTTGATTCTGTCTGTCATCTTCATGATCACAGCTCTTATCTGCCTCGGTATATATTTATCTAATAAGGATGTAAAAGTATTGGTTGGCGGTGCCGGACTTTTTGTACTCTCTGCCGCGTTTCTGATTCTGCATTTTCAGGTGTACAAGTTCCGTGCAAACGGCGAATTTAAGACAAACCAGGCAATGTGTCCTTCGGGAGAACACAGCTACTCCATATTCAGCGACAATATCCAGCTTATTACCTCACAGTCAAATCAGACCATACTTCTGGATCAGGTCACCAAAATCTTCGAAACGGAAAACACATTCTGCATTATGGTGCAGAAAAAATTCCTTTTCCTCACCAAGAACGGATTCACCAAAGGAACCGCCTCGGAATTCCGCGAATTTCTAAAGCAGACATGCCCCAAAAAATACCTGTAATCCGTTGACGCCAGGATGCGATATCATTTGCTCGCGCTGGACGCAGGGCTGTCGCCCGGCTAAAGTGCGCTCACAAACGGTATCGCATCTTTCAAAGGCGTTTCGCTCCAAATAAAATCACGTGTAAAAACCTGTAAGCAGAAATTTTCTTCGCACCCGAAGGGTTGCGGCAGCATTTGCTCGCTCCAAAGAAGTGACAGTAAAATTTGCGAGAGTAATTGCTAAATACAGTTGACACACTGTGTCACGCTGTGATATAGTCACGTCGTGACACAGTCGAGGTTAGACATAATTAAAGATTGACATAGATGTAATGCGAATACGCTACGGAGGCATAACAAGTGATCAGCGAAAAAGTACGCAAGGCATACATTCCTATGAGCGAGACCGCTTACTATATCCTACTGTCACTAAGCGAACCAAGACATGGATACGGCATCATCAAGTTCGTCGAGGAACTGACGGGAAGCCGCATCATTCTGGGTTCCGGGACCGTTTACGGAACGCTCGCAAAAATGTATAAGGACAAACTCATTTCCGTATATGACGATAAAGACAGGAAGACCATATACAGGATCACCGGCGACGGCTGTCAGCTTATCCTGCTTGAAATAGAAAGAATCAGAAAAATATACGCCAATACATTGACGCAGGAGGGATTTTTCCATGAGTAAGAAAGTATTCCGGCCTTTTTGGAGCTACGATGTCGTCAAAACCGAAGACTGGTTATCGCAGATGCATGCCGTGGATGTGATACCATTTGCTCGCGCTGGACGCAGGGCTATCGCCCGGCTAAAGCGCGCTCACAAACAGTATCACATCCCTCGAATGGCGCTTCGCGCCTAAGGATGCGGAATCATTCCTTCTATATGTTTAGTGCCGACGGCATCAGCATATCTTACTTGAAACTGACAAAATCAAAAAATTGTTCTCCAATACATTGACTCAGGAGGAATTTTACATGAGCAAGAAAGTATACCGACCATTTTGGAGCTATGATGTCGTAAAAACAGAAGAATGGTTATCGCAGATGCATGCCAAGGGGTATGCCCTGCTTCGCATCCATTTTGCAGCAAGGCTCTTTTACTTCGAAGAGACGGTGCCGGCCGCGGTATTTTACAGGATCAGCCTTGAAAAGAAATCAAATGGGACGTCTCCTGTTTATCTGGAAAATAACGTGTATACGGAAGTGTGCTCCTCCCCGAATTACTATGTCATCAGGACACAAGAGACACACCCCGAAGTGTCTCCGTCCTATAATGGGTTTTTAAGCAAAAACAAGAAAATTAAGTTTGTTGTCGGAATCATCCTGTTGTGCGTCGTAATGCTTCTGGGTATGAACCTATTTATGTTTGCTATGCTAGCGAGCGTATTTCTCTTTTCCGGCGGCGGGAACATCGAGTTTTTCAGCGACCTTGCGCACACGCCGCATACGGCTATAGAGGTATTTAATGCAGTAATGACTTTTGTCTTTCCCTTGCTTGTGCTGCTAACCTTCACCTGGCTTAGCTATACTTACTTCAAGCTTAGAAAGACCAATCGCCAGCTTGAGAAATTATGCGGGGACACGCTGGATCTGTCCTTTACCCTGCCGAGGGATACACTTATCTCGGATGCGGAAATGAAAAAAATGAGCAAAAACCATAAAGTAATTATAAAAACCAAAATCGGTTGGATCTATTCCCCCGACAAAATTGAAATCTGGCTCGAGAAGATGGAGAGCCGGGGATATCATCTGGTTCGAATGGGCAAGCTGGGCAACAGTTTTTACTTTATCAGCAGTGAGCCCCGCAAAATGAAGTTCCACGTTGATTATCAGAACAGTACGGATCCGTCCTACTTCAATCTGAATAAGGAGAGCGGCTGGAAACTCTTCTTTACGTCTCTGTCCCGCACACAAAGCAATAATGTCTGGGCAAAAGAATATACGGAAGAACCACCTATGTTCTACAGCGACAAAGAAAGTACATTGAAGCATGCCAGAAGATTTGCCCTGACCTATTCCCTTAGCTTTTTCCCCGTATGCGTTCTCTACATTTTCATAACGATAATGCTATTTATCTCTAACTTGCATACGTCAAATATTCACTCAATTATTGCTATATGTATTATATATTCTGGGGTATGCATTGAATTCGGATCCTTTGCTGTGCGGACAATTCTCTACTATTTCAGGGTAAAGAAAAGCTTTGCAGAGAAATAATTGGCGGGATGTGCTGTCATTTGCTCGCGCTAAACGCCGGGGATGTGATACCGTTTGCTCACGCTGGACGCTGGGCTATCGCCCAGCTAAAGCGCGCTCACAAACAGTATCACATCCCTCAAGTGGCGCTTCGCGCCTAAGGAAATATCATTCCTTGCACCCGAAGGGTGCCTTAGCAGGAGAAAGAGTGTTTATTGAGGCGACATTCGCCGGGCGCAAGCCCAAGAGAGCCGAGATAAACATTCTTTCTCTCTTTACAAGAACATATGTTCCGTGCTATTATGACACCGTAAACAGAATGAATGTTCGGTGCCATTTTACATTTCAGGGATAATATCCCCGAAGGACAGGGGCTGATATGGATGTTCTTGAAAAGTTAGCCATTCTAACCGATGCGGCCAAATACGATGTGGCCTGTACGTCGAGCGGCGTTGACCGTTCCGGCCAGCCCGGGAAGATGGGCAGTGCCGTTGCATCAGGAATTTGCCACAGCTTTGCGGCGGACGGGCGCTGTATTTCCCTTCTGAAAGTGCTGATGACAAACCACTGTGTCTATGACTGCAAATACTGCGTCAACCGGGTGTCGCGAGATACCGTGCGTACGGCGTTTACCCCGAATGAGCTTGCCGACCTGACGATGAACTTCTACCGGAGGAATTACATTGAGGGGCTTTTCCTGAGCTCCGGTGTCATGAAAAATCCGGACTACACGACGGAACGCATGATTTTGGCGATTGAAATCCTGAGAAACCAACACAACTTCAACGGATATATCCACGTTAAGGCGATTCCGGGAGCGGACAATGCCCTGATCCAGCGTATGGGACTCCTTGTCGACCGTATGAGCATCAATATTGAGCTTCCGTCGGAGTCCGGACTGGAAGCGCTTGCCCCCCAGAAGAAGGCAGAGGCGATTCTTCGACCGATGGCTTTGATCCGTTCGGGAATTGAGGAGAATACGTCTGACCTTGCCCTTTACCGGAATGCACCTAAATTTGTTCCGGCCGGCCAAAGTACACAGCTGATTATCGGAGCCACGCCGGACAGTGACCATAGGATTTTGTCCCTGAGTGAGGGACTCTACAATAAGTACAAACTGAAGCGCGTTTTCTTTTCCGCTTATAACCCCGTCGTGGAAGATCCCCTTCTGCCGTCGGTATTCTCCGCGCCGCCGCTTCTGCGTGAGCACCGGCTCTATCAGGCGGACTGGCTGATGCGGTTCTACGGCTTTTCGGCGGTCGAAATTGTCGATGCGAAAAGTCCCAATATGAACCTGGCGATTGATCCCAAAGCCAACTGGGCGATTCGTCATCTGGATGAATTTCCTGTGGAAATCAACCGGGCATCGTATGACAGGCTCCTGCGCGTTCCCGGCATCGGCGTCCTGAGCGCCCGGAAGATTGTGCAGGCGAGGCGTGCGGGGAGCCTGAATTTTGAGGGCTTAAAAAAACTGGGTGTTGTCTTAAAGAGAGCCAAATTTTTCGTCACCTGTCAGGGCAAAATCTTCGAGGGCGTGGTCATCGAGCCGGATACCGTACTGCGGGGACTTTTATCCAAAAACGATCTGCAAATGCTGCCGGCTGCAGCAGGGGAACAGCTTTCTTTTACCGATGTACCGGACATGGCCCGCATTATGGGCGGAGTGCCGGTCAGTGCCTTCGGATATTTGCCGGAAGAGAGGACAAGAGTAAATGCAGGACAATACGAATTTGGTATACATATATGACGGCACGCTCGAGGGCTTCCTCTGCTGCGTTTACGAGAGCTATGTCCACCATGAGATCCCCTGCGAAATATGCATGGAGAGCGGACAGCTCCATATTTTTGAAGCGACACAGTGGATTACCACGGATCTTGACCACGCCGGTAAAATCTATGAATCGATCGACCGGAAGATCTGCCTGGAAGCGCAGGACTTCATCAAAAATGCCTTCCTGACATCCATCCCCAACAGGGAAATCCTGATGTATAACTTTATCCGTCAGGGGTATCAATACGGAAGAGCCGTCTTTGACCGTCTGACCGACGATACAGTAGGCACGCTCACCAAGGCAGTCCGCAATCTGCAGCGCGAAGCCCACAGTTTCATGGGATTTGTGCGCTTTACCATCTATGACGGCATCCTGGTCTCCTGCATATCCCCCAAAAACAGGGTGCTTCCGCTCCTGTCGGACCATTTCACAGACCGCTATCCGGACGAGACATTCCTGATTTATGACAGGACACACCAGATGGCCGTCGTCCACAAACCGGAAGGCACCCTGATCACTGCCATGAGTAAGCTCACACTTCCGCCGATTGACGATGCGGAAAAAGCCTATCACACCCTGTGGAAATGCTTCCAGCATACCATCGCCATCGAAGAACGCTTCAACCCCAAATGCCAGATGAACCATATGCCCAAAAGATTCTGGGCCGAGATGACGGAGTTCGAGAACGGGTGAGCGGAACTGTTGCTTTCGCTGACGGGTTGGCTTCCAGTGTCATTTATGGGTCAAAGGTCAAGTCCGGACAGAAAATCATCCAGAACCGTGTTGAAGATATCCGGATTATCAATGTTTGCGCAATGGCCTGCATCCGGGATACGGGCATATTTTGAGCCCGGCTCCAGTGCGTGAAGCCCACGTGCGGCATCCTGTGCCAACTGATGGTCGTAATCACCGCAAAGTATCAGAAAAGGATATGTCATCGGGGCATCCTTTTTCACAAACAGTGAATTCATCTTTGACATGGCAGGGAAAGAACTCCGCTTGAATTTGTCGGCTCCGCGTCTGAACACTTCACGGAAGTGCTCACTGCCGGGCGTCTGTTCGGTAACATAATTTCTGAATTTTTTCATCGAAAAGAGAATATAGAATGCAAACTTGAAAATTTCTTTGCCCTGTGCCCGGGCGACATTTTTGTTGGCCTTGTGGATCGAGTAGCCTCCGACTATAATAACCGACTTCGTCATATCGGCGAATCGGTCTGCAAAGCCCTGTGCGATCAGGGAACCCAGTGAAACGCCGAGGACATGGCATTCTGCAATGTTGTTCTCGTCCAGGATCCTTTTCATAATGTCCGGAATATCGCCGGTCGTTGCCTTCGTGCCTTTTGCCGCGCTTTTTCCATGACCGGGAAAATCCAGAAGAAGAATCTGGTATTTACTGCGGAAAAAATCGATCTGCGCCTCGAAAATTTCATGGTCGGCAAAAGCGGGGCGCAGAAGGAAAAGCGTATCCCTGCCTTCGTTCGGTAAAAAGTAATAGAAAAGTAAAACGTCATGATAGACAAGACTTTTTTCAAAGCCAAACAGATCAGCCATTTGTTTCACCCGCGATTTCCATATATAGATTTGTGAACCATGCGAGCATTTGCATATGATAGAAAAGTCCCATGTCGAGCGTTTTCATTTGGTATACGGCGATGGTTTTAAACGATTCAGGAATTTTCCTGTTTGCGAATTCCGACTGCGTGTCCTGGTATTCTTTTATGGTTTTCTCAAGTTCGTCGACAATCATCCGGCAAATGGTTAAACGGTCTGATTGAGGTAATAACCCCATGAAAAATACACGTGTTGCTGCTTCCGATTCCAACCGCCTCGCAGTGACCGGTGACAGCATCCACGCCATGAAATAGGTTTGGCCGGAACCGGTGATAGTATATATTTTCTTGCGTCGTCCGTTCACAACCGTCTCCTGCATTTCTACATGACGGTTACCCTCCAGTTTTTTGAGGGCAGCCTGGATACTACCCAGGCTCGCGCTGAAGAAAGGAGAAACTTTCGTTTCCAGAACTTTTTTCAAATCATACTGTGTCAGGCTGCGAAGCAAGAGAAACCCTAAGATTACGTACTCGATAAAAACACCTCCCATTCATTTTATTCAGCATAACATACCTAATAGGTATATACAATATTATTGCCAAATACAGTGAACAGGAAGCAAATGGAGGAGCCTTAGGGAAAATGCCGTTTTTGTTATTTGAATGTAACGCCGAACGGGAACAATGATACCTGCGCCAGCTTGAAACATTGGAGGCCGAAAGGTATGCCTATGATTGTGATGCAGAAAACCGCACCGATTATCAGATGTGTCAGGGCGAGTTCCCAACCGAAAACAACGATCCAAAGAATATTTCCAAGGACGCTGCCAAAACCTGCCTTATGATAAGAAATCTCTTTACCCATCGGCCAGAAGGAGAGACCTGCCAACTTGAAGCACTGGACACCGAACGGAATACCAATGATGGTAACGCAGCAGAGGATACCGAAAATAATCCATAGTATGGCTAATATAAGTCCGCCGAATATAACCCAAAGTATATTACCAAGTATTTTCATTTTGTGCCCTTCCGTATAACGTGTTTTATAGTCAAATTGATTCTTAAGTCAGTATAACATATGGGAAGGGATGATGCTTTTCTCACTCGGTCAGGTCGGGGGAAGGGATAATGCTTTTCTCACTCGGTCAGTCCTCGGATTGCTTTGCAATCCTGCGGAATCTACTCGAAAAGCATTATCCCTTCCCTGCAGGGCGCCCGATGGGCGCTAAGGAAGATCAAACCCTCGGATTGCTTTGCAATCCTGCGGAATCTACTCGAAAAGCATTATCCCTTCCCTGCAGGGCGTTCTGTGGACGCTAAGGAAGATCAAGTCCTCGGATTGCTTTGCAATCCTGCGGAATCTACTCGAAAAGCATTATCCCTTCCCTGCAGGCGTCCTGCGGACGCTACGGAAGATCAAACCCTCGGAGGGGAGTCCGCAGCATGCATCCTCGACATATATATTTATTTTTACATGAACTTTTACATGAAATGACACAAATAGTTATTGACGTGGTATAGTTCAATAATATAATTTAATATGATAATAATTGCATTAGAACGACATATGTTATTTTTCAAAATGAAAATTATTGGTTATATTGCACACCCGGACCAAATAGGATGAATGATATAGTTGGAGGCAGGAAATATGTTTTGCAGTAAGTGTGGTCAGCCAAACAAACCGGATGCTCTCGTATGTGAAAATTGCGGATCGGAACTGATCCAGGCGCCACAGCCTCCGTGGGCTTCGCAGGCTCCGTCGGCGCCACAGCCTCCGTGGGGTTCACAGACTCCATGGGCTCCACAGGCCCCATTTTGCCGGCAGGAGGATAATTTGCAGCCAATATTCCAGCCGATTTTTAAACCGCTGGATACTTCGGAGGGAGCCTATCATTCGGAAGTGACTTATGCGGCGGCGGCGCCTGCTGCTTCGAATGATCGTTTCCGCACAAACGACCGGGGACCGGCACGATCACATAAGGCGCTTTGGATTGTGCTTGCATCCATTATTATTGTTTTTGCATTAATCGGAGGTATGGGGTTCGCCTTCAGACGGCAGATCATGAAGACGGTTACACCTGAACAGTATCTGCAGCTGTCTATTGCGCAGACGTTTGCCGGTTCATTTGAGAAAGGACCGGATTTTATTGACTTCAGTAAATTTGCCGGGAAAGCTGTATCACATGCTTTTTCCGTCGACGCGGATGAAGGCAGCGCAGAAGGCACGCTGATGTATGATTCGGAAAATGAGAAAGCACTCCTGAATATATCTGCCGGAGATAAAACAACAAAATACAATGACAATACTATTTTTATCTCGCCGGATATGATAGCGTTCTCACTGCCGGACCTGATCAAAGATACGAATTTTCTATCCATTGATCCGGCAACGTTTACAGAGGATTGCAGAGCGAGCGGATGGACTGAAGGAGCGGCCATGCCGGATCTGCAGACATACATTCACATGATGTTCGGAAAAGGCGGATCGGATGCAGGCAACAAGGAAATTTCATCAGTATTCAAAGATCTTTTGAACGATATCGGCAAGAAAACAGAGTTTTCTTCTGATGGATCTGTCCAGGAGGAAATCAGCGGCAAGCAGATGAAGCTGGATGTGATGTCCTATACAATTCCTGAATATGAAGTCAATGATTTTTACCACTCATACATATCAGGGGTAAGAGATGGATACATGGGAAAAATAGATTCTATGACAGCCGGGTCTTTGACCCAGCAGCAGAAAGACCAGATGGACAGCGCGTTTGATCAGATTGACGGTATTACGTTTGAAGATGATTTTGTTATACACTTTTATATTGATATGGACGGGAATGTGAGAAAAATCAATGTAGAAGACATAACTGTGACTTCTGATGATCTGAATAGCCCGGAGTTCACTTTGGGATTTGAGATGGTATTTGGAGACGGCGTCCGTCCTGCTGACGATATAACTGCGGTGTTTTCAATGGAAGCAGAGGGTGATACAGCTGAGATTGTTCTTACGAGCAAGACATCTGTTGCGGATGGAATACACAAAAATCAATTTGTGCTTTCTTTGAACGGCGATGAAGATGGTACTTTAGCGGAGATTGAACTTGACAGCGAAACATCTTTAGCGGATGGAATATATTCAAGCAGTATTACTCTATCGGGCGGCAGTGACAATGATCCTAAAGCATTCTCCGCTGCATTTGATTTGACATGGGATAAAAATGATGTCTCGGGAGAGAATTTAGAGATTCAGGTCACGGTCAAGAACGAAGGGGATGTCGCCCTGGAACTGACAGTCAAGGGGGCACTGCTCGATAACGAAAAAGAAACAAGCCTTTCGGATGCAACACTTGAAGTAACAGATCAAACCGGAACCTCTACAATGATTAATTTCAGCTATGGAATTACCCTGATTGATCCGTCTTCCATTACGGTGGACACGTCAGATTGCATTTCACTATTTGAATATGAACCATTTCTGCAGAACATGGCTTCCGGGAATACACAGCTATAGCCTGCCTCGGCGGCCGGGACAAAGGAAACACCCGCCGCCGGTCTATTTTTAGATCCGGTTCGGGATGCAGGTATCCGTACACTTTTCGGTGCACTTATTATCATGTCCCTTACCAGCGGATTCCTTCTTATGAATGTTGATATCGCTTACCAGTACATTGCAAAGGGCGTTATCTTCATTGTTGCTGTTGGTTTCGATGTCCTTTCCAGAAAAAAGAGAGCATAATCAGCAAATAACATCCGTCAGATCTTTCCAATCGCATATAAGCCGCCGGATAAAAAACCGGCGGCTTTTTTATGTGTATTCGATTTTTAGTTTGTGAATGATTCCGGATCTGATCCGAAGCGTGTGAATGATTATAAATTTACGCATACGTATGCCTGCACACCTACACACATGTTATACTGAAAAAGCTTCGGCGGGAATGAATAAACCGTTATTTAAGCGAAAAAACAGTAACAAACGGGAGGACCAATACATGCCGCTTACAGGGACCCTGGTGAATTTTGCCGCAATTATTGCCGGAGGTGCGGTCGGGCTTCTTTTTCGCAAAGGCCTGCCGCAGAAGTATATGAATGCGGTATTGTCTGTGATCGGCCTGGTGGTGTTTGCCCTTGGTATTAAATATGTACTCGACAGCAAAGAGATTCTTGTTGTCATTATCAGTGTGATTGTTGGAACGATTGCGGGTACGGCGCTGCATCTCGATGAGCGGCTCAGGAATCTCGGAGATTTTATGCAGTCGCATATCAAAATTGGAGGGGACCGTTTTTCGGAAGGATTTACGACCGCCACACTCCTCTATTGCATCGGTGCCATGGCAATTACGGGTGCCATTCAGGGCGGGCTTCAGAATGACCACAGTATTTTATACCTGAAGGCCGTGATGGATGGTGTGACTGCTGTGTTTTTCGCATCGACGCTGGGCGTAGGTGTTCTGTTTTCGGCGATTCCGGTTCTGATTTATCAGGGGGCCGTAGCTTTGGGTGCGGCACAGCTTGCACCGGTTCTCAATATGGCAATTATCCCCGAAATGTCTGCAGCAGGCGGCATCGCACTGATGGCGCTGGGCCTTGGGCTATCTGAAATCAAAAAAATTAAGGTTGCGGATATTCTGCCGTCCATCTTTTTCCCGATTCTCATTTTCCCGCTGATTCACGCGCTGACCGGGCTTTTTTCATAAACTGCATTAAATTGAACCAGAAGTTCTGAGGGTAATCATATGAGCAGGAGCAGAAAAACAAAAAGCATTATTTTGATTGGAATGCCCGGCAGCGGCAAGAGTACGATAGGTGTGCTCCTTGCCAAGGCAGTGTGCATGAATTTTCTCGACAGTGACCTTCTGATCCAGCGCCGTGAAAAAATGCCTCTCCAGAAGATTATCAATACATACGGGAATGAATATTTTGCTGAGTGCGAGGAAAAGGCCATTTTCTCCATCCGGCAGCGCGGCCAGGTAATAGCGACGGGCGGCAGCGCGGTACTTCATCCGGCTGCGATGGAACACCTCAAAAGCCTCGGCAAAATTGTGTACCTCGATGTAGCTTTCCCGGAACTGAAGAGGCGGCTGTGGAATCTGAAGACGCGCGGCATTGTGCTTGCCCCCGGCCAGACGCTGCGGGATCTTTTCAACGAACGCAAACCGTATTATGAAAAATATGCAGACGTCACCATACCGGCGGGCAGGGGTAAGACGGAACTTGTTGTACAGATGGTTGTGGACCAGGCAGGACTTGCAAGATGTGACATGTAGAATAAGGCAGTACGAATTTTTTAGCTGATTTTATAAAAACCCCCCGGCAGAATATTCTGACGGGGGGGTTTTATGACCCGGGCGGCATGAAAGTCTAAAATCGGAGCATCGGCAGCCTGAAAAGGGCAGAAGGCGCGGTGCCGTTATAAATGGAATGGTTATCCGTTACTTGCCGAGAATTGCCGCAAGGTCTTTTTCCGGTGTCGAAGTGGGCGTGAGACCGAAATTCTTGACGAGGTAATCAAGTACAAATGGAGATACAAAGGCGGGAAGTGTCGGCCCCAGGTAGATGTTTTTGATTCCGAGGGAAAGAAGGGTCAGAAGGATACAGACGGCCTTTTGCTCATACCAGGAGAGAATCATGGTCAGCGGAAGTTCGTTGACTGTGCAGTTAAAGGCACCGGCAAGTGCAACAGCAACCTGTATAGCGCTGTATGCGTCATTGCACTGTCCCATATCCATGATACGCGGAAGGCCTCCGATTTCACCGAGATCCAGATCATTGAAGCGGTATTTTCCGCAGGCAAGTGTCAGGATGATGCTGTCTTTCGGTGTCTGCTTTACAAATTCCGTGTAATAATTTCTTCCGGGACGCGCACCGTCACAGCCGCCTACAAGGAAGAAACGGGAGATCTGTCCAGCCTTTACGGCATCTACGACTTTGTCGGCTACGGAGAGGACCGTGCCCCATCCAAATCCCGTCGTCAGTACATTTCCTCCATTGATGCCGGTAAGTTCCTTCGTCGTCTCATAGCCTCCCAAGGCAAGGGCCTTTTCGATGACGGGGGTGAAATCCTTATCATCGCCGATGTGGACAAGTCCCGGGTAGGATACGACTTCCGTTGTAAATACGCGGTCCCTGTAGCTGTCTTTTACAGGCATGAGGCAATTGGTTGTGAAGAGGAAAGCACCGGGAACGCTGGCGAATTCCTTCTGCTGGGACTGCCAGGCTGTGCCGAAATTGCCCTTGAGCTGGCTGTAAGCCTTAAGTTTCGGATATGCGTGTGCCGGGAGCATCTCACCGTGGGTATAAATCTGGACGCCCTTGCCTTCCGTCTGTTTAAGAAGGAGTTCAAGGTCCTTAAGATCATGTCCGGAAATTACGATGAACGGGCCGGGCTCAATAAATGTGGACACTTTTGTCGGTACAGGCGTACCGTAGGTTGTCGTATTCGCCTTATCAAGAAGCGCCATGCAGGCCAGATTGACCTGCCCGAGCTCCATGTCGAGGGCAAGAAGCTCCTCAGCAGGAAGATCCGCTCCCAATGCGATGAGAGCCTTGATCATGAACCGGTTGACTTTATCATCGGTAAGCCCCAGGACATATGCATGATAGGCATATGCGCCCATTCCGCGGAGACCAAGGAGAAGAAGGCTCTTCAGGGAACGTATATCTTCGTTGCCTTCCCACAGGGTGGACATATCCATAGGTTCATGACCGGGGCATGAATCAATCATGCCCGAACACTCCGGATGGAGCCGCTCAATCTCATCACGGGTTTTTTGGATCTGCAGTTCAACTGCCTCATCGGAAAAGCTTACGTTGGTGATTGTTGTAAAAAGACCCTCAAGTATAATTTTCCATGTTGATTCTGTAGCATGACCTTCTTCCACTCTCGCCAAAGCAACAAGTTCACCTGTCAGACGATCCTGAAGACCGGCCTGGGATGCTGATTTGCCGCATACACCGGCGGTGGTGCAGCCGGTACTGTGGGCGGTCTGCTCACATTGAAAACAAAACATAGAGTTGGATCCACACGAATTTTCTGCCATTTCTTTATCCTCCTGTAATTCAAGGAACAAATTACTTTTGTTCTTTGTTTTGGAAGGTCACTTTCGTGCCCTACTCAAAAAGTATATGAAAGATTACAGTTAAAAACGGTTGGAAATACAACGGAAACAGATAAATCCCCCGATGTTCCGGGCTTTATGTCATTGAACTTCTTTTTTTACTGGAAAACACGAAAACTTTCTGCACTTGATAACTTAGAGTAAAAAGTAATGTCTCCGTCAGCAGTTTAGCAAGTACGAAATTGATCTGCAATACTTCACTAAAAAGATACATGAGGCTGTAATTACAGGCAAGAATGAAAAGAACGAGTGTAAAATACCTGACTTCGGCTTTTCCTGCTCCGGAAGACTGCGGATTATCAAATACAAGGGTCCGGTTTGCAGCAAAAGTAAACAGGGAATCTATTCCATATCAAGCGCTTTTTCCTGCGCGCGGGCTTTTTCAAGCATCATATCTTTCACCTTCATCAGGCGTGTGATGGCGCTTCGCTCGTTTTCGTCGAGCTTCATTGTGATATAGCGGATCGTCTCTTCATATTGGGGGATCATGACGTGTTCAAGTGCATTGACGCGCCGGCGTGTTTTTTCAATCTCGGAAGCCATCAGCTGGCATGCCTTTTCAAGTTCTGCCAGGCGCAGCAGATCCGGCATTATATCGGAAAGGGCTCGTACCGCATCGTCCAAGTCAAAGGACGTAAAGGCATAGCCATACGAATATATATCGTTTTTATTGGCGGTCTTCAGTTCAGCCTTAAATGCAGGGACCCGTACACTCATGATATTTCTCTCTGAGACTGACAAAGACATTTCCTGCTTGTGGTACATCAGGGAGACGGCGAGGGATTCGTTTTGCATGAGCGAACGTGCTACCGCCATATGCTGGTTGGCCAGCACAAGTCCGGCCTCCACTTCACGGCGAAGCTTTTTGTTCTCGCGGACGGCCTCGAGAAACTGACGCATTAGTTCGTCGCGTTTGTCCTTCAGCAGCTTGTGCCCACGGCGCGCCGTAGTCAGCCGCTTTTTGAGACGGGTTAATTCCATTCTTGTCGGATTGACGTTCAGAATTGCCATATTGCTGTCTTACTCCTCGTAATACTGATCCAAAATTGCATCACTGATACGTTTGTGTTCACTTCTCGGAAGCATCCTGAGGAGCTTCCAGCCAAGATCAAGCGTCTCTTCGATCGAACGGTTTATCGCAAACCCCTGGGATATGTATTCCTTTTCGAATGCTTCTGCAAATTTGGCATAAAGCTTATCCATCTCTGTCAATGCGGCCTCACCCAGGATAACCATCAGCTCCTTGGCATCTTTGCCGCGCGCATAGGCGGCAAAAAGCTGGTTCATCGTATTGGAATGATCTTCACGTGTTTTACCTTTGCCGATGCCCTTATCCTTCAGGCGGGAGAGGGATGGCAGTACGTCGATCGGAGGAAGGATGTTTTTTCGGTAGAGTTCACGGCTCAGGATGATCTGCCCCTCCGTGATATAACCGGTCAGGTCAGGAATCGGATGTGTTTTATCGTCCTCGGGCATTGTGAGAATAGGAATCAGGGTAATGCTGCCCTTTTTGCCTTTCTGACGGCCGGCTCTTTCATAGAGGGAAGCAAGATCGGTATACATGTATCCGGGATAACCCCTTCGTCCCGGCACTTCCTTACGTGCTGCAGAGACTTCCCGCAAGGCGTCGGCATAATTTGTGATGTCTGTTAAGATAACCAGCACATGCATATCCAATGTAAATGCTAGATACTCAGCGGCAGTCAGGGCCATACGGGGGGTTGCTATACGTTCGATAGCCGGGTCGTTGGCAAGGTTGACGAAAAGAACCGTGCGGTCAAGGGCGCCTGTCTCACGGAAGCTTTCCATGAAGAAGTTTGCTTCCTCAAAAGTGATGCCGATTGCGGCAAAAACGACGGCAAAGGGCTCCGCGGTTCCGGATACCTTCGCCTGCCGGGCAATTTGTGCGGCAAGCTGTGCATGCGGCAGTCCGCTTCCTGAGAAAATCGGAAGCTTTTGTCCGCGAACGAGTGTATTCAGACCGTCGATCGCCGAGACACCGGTCTGAATAAATTCCTGAGGGTAATTTCTGGCAGCGGGATTCATTGGCGTACCGTTAATGTCCAGACGTACATCGGGAAGGATCTCCGGACCGTCGTCGATCGGGCGGCCAAGGCCGTCGAAAACACGGCCGAGCATATCAGGGGACACGGGAAGTTCCATCTGGTGTCCCAGGAATCGGACTTTACTGTCGGACAGATTAATACCGGCACTGCTTTCGAAAAGCTGTACGAGGGCGGTGCTTCCATTGATTTCAAGGACGCGGCAGCGTCTTGTTTCGCCGCTTTTGAGTTCGATTTCACCAAGTTCATTGTAACTGACATCCGTTACCCCTCGTACAAGCATAAGGGGACCGGCGACTTCCTGTATGGTCCGGTATTCTTTAGGCATTATTTTGCCTCCTTTGCGAGAGTGCCTGCAAGCTCGTGGTCAAGCTGCGCCTCGATTTGTTCATATTCGCCGTCAATGGCATTTTCCGGAATGTACTTAAACCGGCCGATCCGCTCGCGGACAGGAAGACCTGACAGCGCATCAATGGCAGCATCTTTTACGAGGGCGGCGCCTGCTTTGTCATAGTACATGAGCACAAGTTTCATCATAAGGTCCTGCTTGTGCAGGGAAGAGTGCGTGTCAATTTCGTGGAATGCCAGCTGATGCAGGAAATCTTCACGGATGGAACGGGCAGCTTCCATTTTGAGACGGTCGGATGAAGAAAGGGCGTCCATTCCAACAAGGCGTACGATCTCGTCGAGTTCAGACTCATCCTGCAGAAGGTGCATGATCCGGCCGCGGTTTTTGGTCCACAGGGGAGAGACATTTTTATCAAACCAGCCGCCCAGGGTATCGACATACAGGGAATAGCTTGTCAGCCAGTTTATAGCAGGGAAATGACGCTTGTAGGCGAGATTGGCATCGAGACCCCAGAATACTTTGACAATTCGAAGGGTCGCCTGAGATACCGGCTCGGATATGTCGCCGCCCGGAGGGGATACGGCGCCGATAGCTGAAAGGGTTCCCCCGCGTTTATCTTTGCCAAGTGATATAACGCGGCCTGCACGCTCGTAGAACTGCGCAAGGCGGCTGCCGAGATAAGCGGGATAGCCTTCTTCGCCCGGCATTTCCTCAAGGCGTCCGGACATCTCACGCAGTGCCTCGGCCCAGCGGGATGTTGAGTCTGCCATAAGGGCTACGGAGTAGCCCATATCGCGGAAATATTCAGCGATTGTGATTCCTGTATAGATCGACGCTTCACGTGCCGCAACGGGCATGTCAGAGGTATTTGCGATCAATACAGTGCGCTTCATCAGCGACTGCCCCGTGTATGGATCAATCAACTCGGGGAATTCATTGAGGACATCCGTCATTTCATTGCCGCGTTCCCCGCAGCCGATGTAGACGATAATGTCGGCTTTGGCCCATTTGGCCAACTGGTGCTGTGTAACTGTTTTACCGCTGCCGAAAGGTCCGGGTATGGCCGCGACGCCGCCGTCTGCAATGGGAAAAAGGCTGTCAACAACACGCTGCCCGGTAACAAGAGGCATATTGGGACTCAGTTTTTTAACAAACGGGCGCCCGATCCGGACCGGCCACTTCTGCATAAGAGTCAGTTCCTTCTTTGAACCGGATTTTAGGGTGAGCGTGCATACGGTTTGCTCGAGAGTGAAGTCACCCTCTGCTATCGATGCGACGGCACCAAAAATACCGGGCGGAACCATGATCTTATGGGAAACGATTTCCGTTTCCTGAATTGTTCCGAGAATATCACCCTCACCGACTTCCTCGTCAACCAGCGCCAGAGGCACGAAATGCCACAATGTGCTGCGGTTGAGGGAAGGCACCTCCACGCCGCGGGGAAGGTTGTTGCCGGCTATTTTCATAATTTCAACGAGAGGCCGCTGAATACCGTCATAAATACTTCCTATTAAGCCCGGCCCAAGCTCAACGGAAAGGGGAATTCCCATGGATTCGACCGGCTCTCCGGTGCGAAGACCGGAAGTCTCCTCGTAAACCTGAATAGACGCCCTGTCTTCATGCATTTCAATAATTTCGCCGATCAGGCGGTGTGTACTGACGCGGACAACATCATAAAGGTTTGCATCGCGCATTCCTTCGGCAATGACCAGCGGCCCGGATACTTTTAGAATTGATCCCTTACTCATGTTTACTCTACTCCTTTATGTATCTGCCAGAATATCGGATCCGACGGCTTTTTCAACTGATTTTTTAATTGCCTTCATACCCATACCCCTGTTTCCCGTGATGCCCGGAATAGGTACGATAACCGGCAGCTGTTTATCCCTGTACTGTTCCAGTTCGGGCTCAAGCTTCTCTGCAAGTGCCTCTGTTATATAAATCACGGCGTAACCACTGTCCACAAGCCGGTGCAGAGTCAGAACAGGGCTGTCCATCCTGTCTTCGGGGAAGATATCCAGCCCGATGGATGCGAAACCGTAAATACTGTCACGGTCCCCCATGGCGGCAATCTTATACATACAGCCTCCTCAGTCTCTGCCGGACCTTGTCTGCGGGCAGTTTATTTTCTTTTGCCGCCAGCAAAATGCGTACATTTTTAATTTCGGCTTCCTTCGAAAAGTAGTAGGCAATTAAAGGTTCAGGTCCGAAAAACTCATATTTTGTGCGTTCCAAAAGTGCAATTCCCTCATCGTCACACCACTTCTCAAAAGCGGCGGGTGATTCTGAAACAAGGGCTGCACCGGCAGAATAAACGGTACCTGCAAGATATGCCATCAGAGGCTCAAATCCGCGCGCCGCTTCCGTGACAAGAACTTTTTTCTCGAGTGTACCGCATTCCGAAAGTGCCCGCTGAAGGAATTCTTCGTTCTTTCCTGTTCGCGCTGCACGTATGGCTGTCTTCATGTTGGCGGCAGCGCAGTATAGCTCGGAAAGATCTGTTACCAGTTTGTTCCGGGTTGCTTTTGCACGTGAAAGAATATCATTTAATGCAGCACAGTCAATCAGAATGTCAGCGAGCTGTCCGTCGGATGTCCTTACGAGCGCATCATATGCTTCTTCTCCGACTGCGGCAAACGGCTCGGGAAGGATATCAAACTGCCGGCGTGTAATGGCATCCACCATGAGTTCGTGGGAGATGGTCGAAGGGGACATAAAATACATATTTACATCAAATCCGCTCAGGCTGCTTTTGATTCCTGCTTTGAGGTTGTGATAATCCTTTCGGAGAATCAACGGATATAAAACAGAAATATCAGGGGCGATTTCACAAAGAAAGTCCCATGTCCGCAAAAGTTCCCTGCGCAGGATTGTATTGGTTTCGGTACGTTCTGCCGGAATTTCCCATCCGTGCTCCGAAAGAAATGAGAGAGCAGCGGTATATGTCGGAACCGCAAGAAGCTGTTCCATTTCCGTTTGACCGAAAAGGGAGGATTCCTTAACACGTATGCTGGCTACTGAAAAAGCATATTGGGTATTCTCCATTTTACTCTCGGGCTCCTAACTTTATTCTGCAAAAAGTTGTTTGTTGAGAAGATCGCGAAGTTCATCTTTCTTCTCGCTGATAAGCGCATCCAGTGTCCCGTTGTATTCGATTTCACCGAATATAAGGATACACCCGGCATCGAACTCGCCCGGTGTTCCGGATATGGTCAGCGGCACAGGCATTTTGGCAGTCAGGGAGGATTTGAAACCGTCAGGAAGCCGTGCCAGGTCCCGCTTGTTTAGAATCAGTGTTCCGGGTTCTTTCTGGGCGTGGGAGAGGACAAAGTGCTTCAGCATCAAAAAATAATCAATGTCGGGCATTGTACAGACATATGATTTCACATCGGAAAGCACTTCGTCTATGATGCGGTTGCGTTCCTTCAGAAGAAGACGCTTTGACTGCAGGCTTGCGGCAGAAAGGCTTCTGCTGATAAACGACCGGGCTTCTGCTTCTGCTTCTGCAATTCGATTTTCCGACTGTAAGGCGGCCTCGGCCGCATCCCCGGAAAGAAAGGCATCAGCCTTTCTTTGGGCTTCTGCAATTTCGAGTTCGCCTTTGGCCTGCGCGTCGGCAAGAATTTTTGCAAGAATTTTATCAAGACCTGACATGTTCACACTCCCTCTGCGTTCTCATTATTGATTAGGATTAGAGGCCGAGCTTCTCGATGTTCATAACCATAAGGAAAGAGGAAATGAAAGAAAGAAGCGCGTAGAACTCAACAAGTGTTGCCGAAATGATTGCCTTGGAGGATTCAGAAGGCTTCTTTGCAACAATAGTAACACCGGTGACAGCAACACGCGCCTGTGCAATGGCAGAGATCAGTCCGCCGATACCGGCAGGAAGCCCTGCTGCCAGATAAAGAAGACCAGCCAGCAGGGAAATATTAGGAGACCCTCCCAGGACACCGATTTTCAGAAGAATCATTACCGCCACAACCAATCCGTAAAGACCCTGCGTACCGGGCAGGAGCTGCAGAATCAGCAGTTTAGCAAATTTGGAAGGATCATCAATAATTACTGCAGCAGCAGCTTCGCTTGCGATGCCGACGCCCTTTGCGGATCCGATACAAGCCAGTGTGACAGCCAGGACGGCACCCATAAGTGCAAAAAACATACCCAAAAATTCCATTTACTTGTCCTCCTTAAATTTGTAACTCTTTGTTTTGATTCCGAAAGGCTTGAAGGCTTTTCCTCCGCCTTCATAGAATTTGCTGAAAAACTCGACATACTGGAGACGATTGACATGTACATATGCGCCCAATGCGTTAATACCGATATTAATAGAATGACCTGCGATAAATATGATAATAAATATGACAGCCCCGCCTATACCGCCTCCGCCGATGCTTCCGATGGTATTGACTACCGTTCCGATGATCCCGGTCACGAGACCTAAAGCCATGAGGCGTGAATAAGATAAAATATCACTGAAATATCCTGTGATGCTGTACAGGCTTGCGATGCCGCCAAAAAGCTTGGCAATGATACTCTTGTTTGACCGGCCTTGTGTAAGCACCAGACCCAGCCCGCCTGCAGCAGCAATCCAAAGTCCAATAGTCTGAAGCGGGAAGGTGACGGTTAATGCCATACTTCCGACCACGACACCGAGGCCTGCGAACACGACCCACCACAAACCGATATCAAATAAAGCGTCCAGCCATTCCCCGTGACGGCACATATTATAGAACCTGAGCGCAAGTCCAACCATGATATGGATAAATCCGAGAATCAGACTAAGGATCAGCAGTTTCAGCGGATCCGTGACAGGATCGAACCAAAGGGGTGCCAGGGAGATATTTTTGCCAAGGAATGTCGTGGAAACGACGTATACTATATTGCCGAACCAGCTTCCGAACAAAGCGCCCCAAAACACAGTGGACAAGCCGCAGAGAAAAAATTTCTGAATATTACGCTTCATGTTTCCTTCCGGTTTGAGAAAACGGAGGATGGCAAGGGTTGCGGCAACTATTATCACGCCGTATCCGGCGTCGGACAGCATCATTCCGAAAAATAAATAGTAGAAAAACGCCATAGCCGGATTCGGATCCAGATCTGTTCGGGAGGGAAGACTATATGACTCGACAATGTCCTCTACAGGAGATACCAATGGATTATTCTGCAGAAGGACAGGGATATTTTCATCCTCTGACGGGTCCTCAAAAGTAACGGAAACATTAAAATGTCTGTTCATTACCTCTTCGAGATGTTTGGTATTCTTCTGAGGTATGAAACCTTCAAGGACAAAGGTCTTCCTGGAAAAACGAAGCTGCCCGAGCGCTTCGTACTTGTCTCTTCGCATGAGATAATAGTCTGAAAGAAATTCCAGGCTATCCCGTTCATGCTTATGTCCGGCCAACTGTGCTGAAGCATCGGCGATTTCTGCCTGTGCCTCTGCAATTCTGGCACGGAAACGTGCAATTCTTACAGCAGGAGGATGCTTGGTCGGGTCGGAGTGAATGGCCAGGCCTACTCTGCGCAGTGTTCTTCTGACAAGCGGTTCGTCATCTTTGTGACAGATGACTACGACACACGTGATTTCCCGCGAGGAAGATATAACAGAAATGAAAACAGGCGGAAATTCATCCGCCCGTTCTTCCGGAAATATCAAAGGATGTGCGAGTTGGCCGACTCCGGCCATATCGTCAACTTCGCGCAGCAGAGCATCGGTACCACCGCTTTCGATTCCAAAAGATTCCATAAGTGCGGCAAGCAGGGATTCTTCCGTATATAAGGCAGGCAGGGATCCGACAATTGCCGAGGTGTGATCTGTTCCCGAAAACTGCATGGGAATGTCTAGATCCTGCCAGGGCAGCATGGCTTCAAGCTGGGAACGTGTATGGGTAATAACAACATGCGCCGCCTCAATCCTGCGGGAAAGGGCTATTATCTCATTCGCTTTGCGAAGTGTTTCTTCCGCTTTATGGGATCGGGCGGAAAACTCGGTGAGTGACAGCTCACGCCGGCCGGTAAAGCTTGCAAATAGCGATTTTTTGGCAGGGACATATTCGTGGAGAACAGCAAGAGCTGAGTTGACCATATGAAGTGTTTTATCAAATTGTGTGATATTTACATGTGTATGAAGCTGTACCAGCGACGAATCTTCAGCTGTTCCGGCGTCTGCCGGGCGGATGCTGCCGGGGCGCTGCGAAATTTCGACGGTACCGGAGCGCTGCAGAAATTCAACGATTGATTTTGCATCGCTTTGAAGAGCAATTACCTCGATACGCTTCATCTTTAGTATTGCCATAGTTATGTCCTTCCTGAAAGGACATGTACGGCAGAAAGTATGGCTTTCTGCTTGTTTTGTTCCGCAGTCAGCTGAAGGGCCGACAGTAAGCCGGCAGTGTGCAGGTCTGACTTGTTTTGCAGTTCCCCTGCCTTTGTCCGGGCATCCATATTTATTTTCTCAATTGCAGCAACGGAAGCTGTATCGATGTCCATGCGATTGGCTTCTGCTGACAATTTTGCAAAATCCATTATCTCCTGAGCTTTTGCTTGCGCATCCAACTCTATTTGAGCAGCTGTTTTTTCAGTCTCGATTACCAGAGATACTTGTGCTGACGGCATACTTACCTCCTTGAAAAGTTGTTGTAAATAAAATTCGGAGAAATGTTCATTGACATTTTCACATGAATCCTTCTTTTTGACAACTTCTTTTAGGCTATTTGCATAATAAGTGCTGATATTTTAACTTTTTCCGGCGGAACAGTTTATCAGGCACGGCCATTACACTGTAAATGTGCACACAGACATGAACGGGTTTATAATATGCATGTGCACACTCAAGTGAAAATCATTTTGAAAAATCTTTTCATGATTGTATTGACAACAAATTGAGTGAGGAGTAGCATTACACGGTTGCAAATGTTAATAAGGACAATGGTATAAGATATGGAGATTATTACTTTTCTGATTGCTTTCCCGTTTTTGGCCGCGCTCATTCTTGCTTTTATGAGAAAACAGGGAAAATTGCGCAGTGTATTTGTGTTTTTCAGCTGCGTAGTCCTGATTGCTGCTGTGCTCTATTTTTCCGTTAACGGTCTGATTACAAATAAGTCACAGTCGTTCCTGCCGGAGACACATAATCTGGATCTTGCTATGATGTCGGCTGAATTTGGCCTGATGATTCTGATCGTTGTGTATGCAGTCCGGTACCGCAAGTATTATGTGGCGCTTCTTTCCATCGTTCAGACAGGAATGATGACCTGGCTTGATTTTTCAGGTAAAAACGAAGTAACACAAGCCCCCCACATATTTTCCGACAAGCTGACAATCATGATGTGCCTGATGATTGGAATCATCGGAACACTTATCTGCGTATATGCGGTCGGTTATATGAAAGAGTATCACGAACATCATAAGGAATATAAAGACAGGTCTGCATTCTTCTTTGCCATCCTTTTTGTATTCCTCGGGGCGATGTTCGGTCTGGTATTTTCGAACAACCTTACATGGATGTATTTTTTCTGGGAGATCACAAGCCTTTGCTCGTTTCTTCTGATCGGATATACGAAGACCGGGGAATCAATCAATAACGCTTTCCGTGCGCTTTGGATGAACCTCCTGGGCGGCCTCGGATTTGCCGGCGCTATTCTTTTTTGTGTTCTGAAGCTTGGAGTAGGGGACCTTCACGGGTTTGTCGCGCTCGGGAATACATCAAAGGCCGCTTTGATCCCGCTGGCTCTTCTGGCATTCGCCGGGCTTACCAAGAGTGCGCAGCTGCCTTTCTCCAGCTGGCTGCTGGGCGCAATGGTTGCGCCGACCCCGACTTCCGCACTCCTGCATTCGGCAACGATGGTTAAAGCGGGCGTTTTCCTGCTGATTCGCCTCTCCCCGATGTTCCAGGGAAATCTTGTTGGAACGATGGTGACTACGATCGGCGGATTCACTTTCCTGATGACATCCATGCTGGCCATTTCGCAGAGTGACGGCAAAAAAGTCCTTGCCTATTCCACAATTTCAAACTTGGGCCTGATAACGGCATGTGCCGGTGTCGGCATGCACGAAGCCGTTTGGGCCGGGGTCCTGCTGATGCTCTTCCATGCTGTCTCTAAATCGCTGATGTTCCTTTCTGTCGGAGCTGTGGAAAACAGTATCGGGAGCCGCAATATCGAAGACATGCATGGCCTGATTGTAAAGCTGCCCGGACTTGCCTTTGTCATGATAACCGGAATTGCGGGAATGTTCCTTGCACCTTTCGGCATGCTGATATCCAAGTGGGCCGCACTGAAAGCATTCGTCGATTCAAACAGTATGATTCTGGTCGTTTTCCTGGTTTTTGGAAGTGCGACGACTCTTTTCTATTGGACAAAATGGCTCGGCAAACTGGTCGCGGTTATTCATAATTCAGCAAGGCTTAACAGCAAAGTCGGCAAAAGCCAGTGGGTTTCGCTTCTTTCACAGGCATTCCTTATGATTGCCCTTTGTATTTTGTTCCCGCTTGTCTCTACATATATGGTGGAACCTTTCCTTGCGGAAATGTTCCATTCCACGCTTCCTGCCATTATCAGTGCGGGCAATATGAAAATCATGCTTATGATGCTCTTTGCGATTGTGATTCTTCCGATAGCCGTTCGTTTCCTTACTTTCGGCAAAAAGCAGAAAATTGTCATGTCCTATATGGGCGGTGCCAATACCGGCGATGACAGGCACTTTGTCGACTCATTCGGCAACGATAAGGAGATCTATTTAGCCAACTGGTACATGGAAGATTATTTTGGCGAAAAGAAACTGCTCCTGCCTTCCATTCTGATTGCAACCGCTGCTATTCTTATCCTGATGGCAATCGTGATCGGGGGTGCCTTATAATGATGGAGATAATACCGATTTTATTATTTTTGATTTTGGGACCCGTTCTCGGAGGCCTTCTGGCCGGTGTCGACAGGAAGCTGTCAGCCCGCATGCAGGGAAGAAAAGGTCCGCCGCTGTTACAGCCGTTCTATGATTTATTCAAATTGTTTTCCAAACAGGTCGTTGTTGTCAACCATGTCCAGGATTTCCTGGTCGGCGGGTTTCTCATCTTCATAATCTTTACGGGATGCCTCTTCTTTTCGGGCGGGGATCTCCTTCTTGTATTCTTTGCCCTGACCCTCGCAGGAATTTTCTTTATGATGTCTGCATGCTCTGCCAATTCACCATACAGCAGTATGGGTGCGCAAAGGGAGCTTATGCAGATGATGGCATACGAACCGATGGTTCTTCTTGTCGGTATCGGGTTCTATATGTCGACGGGTAGTTTTGCCGTATCCGACATTATCAAAAGCGGTATGTCCAACATTCTCTACCTGCCCGGGTTTTTTATAGGCTTCGTATTTATCCTTGCGATTAAGCTTCGTAAATCCCCGTTCGACTTAAGTACTTCGCACCATGCGCATCAGGAAATGGTCAAAGGCCTTACTACGGAGATATCAGGAAATATCCTGGCGCTTGTGGAACTTTCGCACTGGTACGAAAATATATTCCTCCTCGGAGTGGTTGGTCTTTTTATAATCAATTCCACCTGGTGGAGTGCAGTTATAGCTGTTGTCGTCTGTATGGCGGTGTACTTTCTGGAAATTTTCGCCGATATGGTTTTCCCGAGAGTGAAGTGGGAGTTTATGCTGAAATCAACATGGCTGGTTACATTAGGAGCCGGTGTGCTGAATATGATCATTTTGAGCGCGATTCATTAAGACATCGGAAAGGCATGGTTAACATATGACATACATCTCTAAATCCCCCTGGCTCCTGCACTACGACGGCTCAAGCTGCAATGGCTGCGATATTGAAGTCCTGGCCTGCCTGACACCGGTGTATGATGTGGAGCGTTTTGGAATATTTAATACGGGAAATCCAAAGCACGCGGATATATTTCTGATCACAGGCGGTATTAATGAACAAAATGCCCCGGTGGTTAAACAGATCTATAAACAGATGCCGCATCCGAAGGTCGTTGTGGCTGTAGGTATCTGTGCCTGCGACGGAGGTATATTCAAGGAATGCTACAACATTCTGGGCGGTGTTGACACGGTTCTTCCTGTCGATATTTTTGTACCCGGATGTGCTGCCCGCCCGGAAGCCATTATCGACGGCGTAGTAAAAGCAATCGCACTTCTTCAGGAGAAGCGCAATACAGCCAAAAAAGATATGGCATCCGCCAAAAAAAGTGCTTCTGAGAAGCGGATCGCAGATAAAAAGGAGGCAAAGAAATGACGGAAAATTTATTTATGGACAATAAACTGACAGCCATTCCCACAGCGGATCTGCTTGCTGAGTGCCAGAGACTCAAAAATGACGGCTACCATATCATGCAGATCTGTTCTGTCAGGACACCCGATGGATATGAACTTACTTATTCATTTGCACTTGAATATGAAATGGTCAATCTTCGCCTCACGATTACCACCGATGAAGAAGTCATGTCGATCAGCAACATCTTTTCCCCGGCCTTCCTTTATGAGAATGAAATCAGTGAGCTTTTCGGAGTCCGGATTAAGATGATTAACGTTGACTACAAGGGTAATTTGTATCGTATTGCTGCAAAGACGCCGTTTAAGGACTGATAAGTCCCAAAAGACCAGTAAGGGAGAACATCTATGTCGACAAGAAGTATTGTACCTTTCGGACCGCAGCACCCGGTGCTTCCGGAACCGATTCATTTGGACCTTGTTCTCGAGGATGAACGCGTAGTTGAGGCGATACCATCCATCGGGTTTATACACCGCGGCCTTGAAAAGCTTGTGGAAAAGAAGGATTTCGTGGAATTTGTATATGTTGCCGAGCGTATCTGCGGCATCTGCAGCTTCATGCACGGCATGGGGTATTGCGAGGCTGTTGAGCACACGATGGGAATTGAAGTTCCCGAGCGGGCCAAATACCTGCGCACGATCTGGAGCGAGATGTCCCGTATCCACAGTCATATGCTGTGGCTTGGCCTGCTTGCAGATGCTTTCGGTTTTGAGAGCCTGTTCATGGAGTCCTGGCGTATGCGCGAGAAGATTCTCGATATGTTCGAGTATTCTACCGGCGGACGCGTTATCTTTTCCGTAAACAAGATCGGCGGCCAGCGCAAGGATATGCCGGATGAGATGATAGCGGACTTTGTCCGGATACTTGACGGTATGGAAAAGGAACTCAAATCCTTAGCCAACACGTTTTTAAATGATTATGCAGTCAAATCCCGTCTCGAAGGAGTAGGATTCCTCACAAAGGAACAGGCCCGCGACCTTGGCGCAGTCGGTCCGTTCATGCGCGCCAGCGGCATTGCACTAGACACAAGAAAAACCGGATACGCGGCCTATTCGCACCTTGATTTTGAACCGATCACAAGTACTGTCGGTGATTCCTATGCGCGAACGGATATCCGTATCCGCGAAATTTTCCAGTCCATCGACCTGATTCGCCAGGCAGCAGCGAAGATTCCGTCCGGTGATGTCGCGGTTCCTTTCAAGGGCAACCCGACCGGCGAGTATCTGATGCGTGTTGAACAGCCCAGGGGTGAAGCTATTTACTACGTGAAAGCAAACGGGACTAAGAATCTCGACCGTATGCGTGTACGCACGCCGACATTCGCCAACATTCCCGGCCTGGTTGAGACCCTGAAGGGATGCCAGCTTGCGGATGTACCGATTCTGGTTCTGACAATTGACCCATGCATCAGCTGCACAGAAAGGTAAGCCGGATTATGAGTGTAATTAATTTTTCAAAGACTATTCTTCATAACCTTTTTTCCAAGCCGGCAACACGCATGTATCCGCAGATCCCCAGGGAGTACCCGGAACGTACACGCGGCCAGATCGGCATTACAATTGAAGACTGCATTTTTTGCGGGATCTGTCAGAAGAAATGCCCCACCGGTGCAATCGAAGTGGTCCGTGAAACAAAAAATTGGTCAATCAATCGTTTCGGATGCATTCAATGCGGTGAGTGTGTTGGGGTGTGCCCCAAAAAATGCCTGACTATGCTGCAGACCTATGCGGAACCCAATGCGTTAAAAACGCGCGAGAATTTCGCACAGATTCTGAAATCTGCCCCGGGTGAACCGCCAAGGCCAATTGTACCGGAAACACAAATTGCACCCCCGGCAGCGAATCCAATAAAGGAGTAATTTATGCACGATTCCCATAAAGCCAAAGACATGATCGATTTTGCCGCTGCAAAAGCCAAAGAACTCGACAAAAGCAAAGTTACTAAAATTTTTATCACGGTAGGCGACAGCTCCGGTTATTCGGCTGAGAGTATTCTTCTGTATTTCAAGGACCTCTCCGAAGGAACGGTCTGTGAAAACGCCGAAGTTGTTATTACTACTGTCAAGGCATCACTCAAATGTCCGCAGTGCGGGGAAGTATTCCCGAGAAAGCTCATGGCTTATGCCTGTCCGGTATGCGGGACGGAAGGTCTTCCGGGCAAAATCGGCACAGAAATAACCATTGATGGTATTGAGGCAGAATGAATCTACTTGTCACTGTTCTGGGAGTTGTGCAGGGGGTGGGATACCGCCCTTTTGCTGCGCGCCTGGCGAAGGAATTTGGAGTTACCGGTACTGTCAGAAACAGCGGCGGCAATGTGCATATTCTGGCGCAGGGCGACAAGGAACGACTGGATCTTTTTGTCAGGGCTCTTTCTGAGCGCAGGCCGCCGGATGCTGATGTAATACAAATACTGACGGAACCTTACGCTGGTGATGAGGAATATATTGATTTTCAAATAGTTAAAAGCAGTGGAATTGTCGATTATACGCCTCTTCTTCCGATTGATTTGCCTGTATGCCGGGCTTGTATGGACGAGCTTTGCGATTCGACGAACCGCCGTTTTGGCTATTCTTTCATCAGTTGTGTGGACTGCGGTCCCCGTTTCAGCATTATGGAAACGATCCCGTATGACCGCGAGACGATTACGATGAACGTATTCCCGATGTGTCCTTCCTGCAGCAAAGAATATGAGGGTGACGACAGACGCCGTCATGCGCAGACGATCTCCTGCCGCGAATGCGGTCCGCAACTGATCTTTGAAACGCCCGGTCTGACTTTACATAAAGATAAGGCACTATCACACGGAATAGAAATTCTTATCGGCGGCGGGGTTCTTGCTGTAAAAGGAATTGGCGGCTATCAGCTGGCCTGCCGTCCTGACATTCCGGAGGCAGTCGACTCGCTTCGGAAGTTTAAAACCCGAGACCGCAAGCCTTTTGCCGTGATGTTCCCGAATCTCAAACGGATAAAAGATATCTGTATCGTATCATTGGAGGAGGAGAAACTTCTCCTTTCCACAGCGCGGCCAATCGTCCTTCTTTCAACAGAGCGTCCCAAACTGCCCCGATCATCTTCGCGGGAAGATTCTTTCTGTCCCGAAGTAATTGCAGAGAGTCGGTTTTTGGGAGCATTTCTGCCTTATACGGCACTCCATCATCAGCTTACGGAAGCGTGTGGCCCGCTGATCATGACCAGCGCCAATCTGTCTGGTGAACCGATTCTTTTCCGGGATGAAGACGCCCTTTTGATGTCATCGCCGTATCTTTCCGGGGTGCTCTACAATACCAGAAGAATAGTGACTCCGCTCGACGATTCCGTCGCCCGGGTGGTATCAGGTAAATCCCAGGTAATCAGAAGAAGCCGCGGATATGTGCCTTCACCGGTTATTCTATCCGAAAACACCCCCCATACGATTCTTGCAATGGGAGGCGACTTAAAAAGCAGCTTTTGCCTGTACCAGAATGACCGCGCCTACCTGAGCCAGTATTTTGGCGACATGGAGAGTTATCAGGTTCAGAAAAACTATCAGGAGAGTATTCTCCGGATGCAGAATCTCTTTCATCTGGAACCGGATATGCTGGCGTGCGACCTTCATCCTTTGTACAGGACATCCGCCATGACAGAAGAATGGAATAGTCAAAAAGATATCCGTCGTATTTTGGTTCAGCACCATCATGCACATGCTGCTTCCGTACTGGCAGAACATGGGATTGATTCCTGTATCGGCGTTACCTTTGACGGAACTGGCTATGGAACGGACGGAGCTATATGGGGCGGGGAATTTCTTCTTTTAAACGGGGCTTTCTTTACAAGGGCGGCTCATCTTTCATATTTGACGCTTTGCGGTGCGGATGAGGCGGCGAGAAAGGCGGATCTTACGGAAGCCTGTTACCTGTCCGCAGCAGGGGAAGAACTCCATCACAAAGATGCATCGGTGATCCGGGCTGCCCTTCTTGAAAAAACCCTTACGCAGCAGACAAGCAGCATGGGCCGTCTTTTTGATGCTGTCAGTTCTTTGCTGGGGATCTGTCAATTGAATTCCTATGAAGGTGAATGTGCTGTTATGCTCGAAAATGCCGCAGCCGAAGCTATAAAGTACGGTATTTTACCGTATCCCTTGCATTTTGCGGTGACGCATGGTATGGATAAAAGTACAGCCGATCAGGTTAAGCTTTTTGAGGATATTTATCGCGCGGTCAAAAACGGCTGTAACATAAAGGCGCTGGCACTGGGTTTTCACATGGCAATTATTGAGATGGTTGTCACCCTTTGCCTTCATATCAGGGAAAAAAGCGGTGAGACACGTGTGGCATTATCCGGCGGTGTTTTTGCAAATCTGATTCTGGCGGAAAAATGTGAAACCGGACTCTTAGAAAACGGTTTCGCGGTCTATATAAATCAGTCGGTGCCGGCTAATGACGGAGGAATCTGCCTGGGGCAGGCCTGGATCTGCGGACAAATGTTGAAATAGAGGGAATAATTATGTGTGTTGCTATGCCTGGAAAAGTGATTTCCGTACACGGAAGAATAGCCGTTGTGGATTTCGCCGGAAATAGAATGAACGCCGAAGCGGGACTTGTTGCTGTGAAGCCGGGTGATTCCGTACTCGTACATGCCGGGTGTATTTTGCAGGTGCTTCCGGAAGAAGAGGCGAATATCCTTGCGGATCTTTTTGCTGAGCTTGAAGATCTATGAAGGATTACAGGAACTTTCTCAAAGAATATGACGGGCCCCCGATCAGGATTATGGAGGTCTGCGGTACACATACGGCATCTATCGCACACAGTGGAATTGTGAGCCTGATATCATCAAAGATACAGCTCATTTCCGGACCCGGCTGCCCGGTATGTGTTACGGTAACTGAATATATTGACCGGCTGATCACTCTTAGCCTCACTCCGGATATGGTTGTCGTAACATTCGGTGATATGATCCGCGTGTCCGGCAGCCGGCAAAGCCTGCAGGATGTTCGTTCCGAAGGAGGGCAGGTGCGGATGGTTTATTCGCCGCTCGATATGATCAGCTTAGCCCTGGCAGAGCCGGGAAAAACCTTCGTGTTTGCGGCGATCGGCTTTGAAACGACGACCGCGGTATATGCGGCGCTGATGGATGGAATTGTCCATGCAGGCATTGCGAATATCAGGATTCTGACATCCCTGAAAACTATGCCGCGTGTAATAGAGTGGGTGTGCAGCATGCAGGGTGGAATTGACGGATTTCTCGCACCGGGACATGTAAGCGTGATTACCGGAAGCGACCTTTTCGTGCCACTCGCCGAAAAATATCACGTTCCCTTTGCTGTGGCAGGATTTGAGGGTGAACAGATTCTCATCGCGCTCTATGCACTGGTCAAAATGATATCACACGGCGAAGGCAAGGTGATGAACCTATATCCGTCGGCGGTAACGGCAGGCGGAAATAAGACCGCCCAACGTATGATCGAAACATATTTTGAACCCTGTGATGCAGCGTGGAGGGGGATGGGGATCATTCCTGATTCCGGCATGATGCTGCGGTCCGAATATCTCAAATATGATGCAGGCAGCAGGGATCTTTTCTCCGATCACAGCCATCATCCCGCGTGCCTTTGTGCCAAGGTGATTACCGGCGCGCAAAAACCGCAGGAATGCCCGCTTTTCGGGACACTCTGCACACCGGACAAACCGCAGGGGGCCTGTATGGTCTCCACTGAGGGAAGCTGTTACAGCTATTTTGCGAACAGGAGAAATGCATAATGAGAATAACAATGGCTCATGGAAGCGGGGGCAAAGCGACAACCGAGCTGATATCGTCGATATTTGCCCGATATTTTGATAATCCCATTCTCGCCAAAATGGAGGATGCAGCAGTTGTTCCCGGTGCGGCACGTCTTGCGGTGACGACAGACAGTTTTGTCGTGACACCGCTCTTTTTTGCCGGCGGGGATATCGGAAAGCTTGCCGTATGCGGTACTGTAAACGATCTTGCAATGAGCGGGGCGACGCCTATGTATCTGACCTGCGGATTTATCCTCGAAGAAGGCGTTGAAGTCGCCGATCTGGAAAGAATTGTGTTTTCCATGGCCGAGACGGCCAAAGTTGCAGGCGTGCTGATTGTGGCAGGCGACACCAAAGTTATCGAGGGAAAAGGCGGGCTCTATATCAATACCGCCGGTGTCGGATTCCTGCCGGAGGGTGATTTTGAGGTAAGTTCCTCGTTTTGCGGGGACGGCGATGTGATCCTTCTGTCCGGAACCCTTGGAGATCACCATGCAACGGTCTTAAGCGCCCGGATGGGGATAGAAAACACAATAAAAAGTGACTGTGCACCGCTTCACGGGATGGTGTCTGCCCTTCTTAAGGAAAATATCCGGGTCAGGGCGATGCGTGATGTTACACGCGGCGGCCTTGCAACCGTACTGCACGAATTTGCCGTAGCTTCCGGGAAATGTCTTCAAATCCAGGAAGACCAGATCCCCGTAACTGCCCAGGTACAGGGCCTCTGCGGAATCCTCGGCCTGGACCCTCTTTATATGGCCAATGAAGGCAAAATGGTTGCCGTTGTCGCCAAAGAAGATGCGCCCAGGGCATTGGAATGTATCAGGAACAGTCCCTATGGTCAGGACGCCGCGATCATCGGAGAAGTAGTTTCCGGAGATGAGGGGACACTTCTGCTTCACACCCGGACCGGCGGCATAAGAATGCTGACTGAGCTTTACGGTGAAGGGCTTCCGCGGATTTGCTGAAAAGCCAGAAAAGATCACAGGTAAGCCATCCTTTCCCAAGGGATAATAATCTGAAATTATGCAATTACTGCAAACACAACGGCTGTATGAATGGTCATTGTGCACTATTAATGCTTGAAAATACGAATAAAAATGTGAAAATACTACAAAAAAACAGCGTTTAGTTCATATTTCGAGATAATTCTGTCAAAATCTAGGTTTTTTGTTAAATCCTAATACCATATGCTTATTGTACAAATCGAAAATTCCATTTCACATAACACAAGGAGGATTGGAAATGAGAAAATTTTTATCTATTTGTCTGGCAATGTGTATGGTAATAGGACTTACTGCCTGTGCATCCACTTCAGCAGTAACTGTCGCATCCACAGCGGCGGCAACAACAAAAGCAGCAGCGGACACAACCGCAGCAGCAGATACAACAACCGCAGCAGCAAAACTTACGGGAAATCTAGTCATTTATTGTCCGCATCCACTGGAATTCATTGAGCCGCTGGTCAGCGAATTTGAATCAGTATCCGGCATTAAAGTTGAGGTAATCGCGGCAGGCACGGGCGAACTTCTGAAAAGAGTCGAGTCAGAACAGGCAAATCCTCTCGGGGATATTTTCTGGGGCGGTTCACTTTCAACAATGACACCTGAAATGGCTCTTTTCGAAAATTATCAATCTATTAACGAAGAATTCGTTCAAGAGGGAATGAAGAATGTCGAGGGACCTCTCACGAGATTCACAGATATTCCGAGCGTCCTTATGGTCAATACCGACCTTATCGGAGATATTGAAATTAAAGGGTATGAAGATTTGCTCAATCCTGCACTTAAAGGAAAAATCGCAATGTGCGATCCTTCCAAATCCTCCTCTTCTTATGAGCACCTGATCAATATGCTCTATGCAATGGGTAACGGAGACCCGGAAGCGGGATGGGCTTATGTAGAAAAGTTCTGCGAAAACCTTGACGGCAAATTATTGAGCGGTTCATCTGCAGTATATAAGGGCGTTGCAGACGGCGAGTACGTAGTAGGCCTGACTTTTGAAGAAGGCGGAGCA
>Ga0209748_1000188_pt1 | contig 37159 bp, 25 predicted proteins | sample BarGraIncu00421A_FD_185490 | JGI IMG/M metagenome (GOLD analysis project Ga0209748, IMG submission 185490) | Arctic peat soil microbial communities from Barrow, Alaska - Barrow Graham LP Incubations 004-21A (SPAdes) (version 2) | ecosystem: Environmental > Terrestrial > Soil > Wetlands > Peat... | reverse complement strand
CGGTTTCGACAAGGAGTGACGTGAAGGACCGCAGGCTGCTCATCGTGTTCGGCATCGTGCTCGTCGACATGCTGAGCTTCTCACTCGTCCTGCCGCTGCTTCCCGGGTACGCGAAGGAGTTCGGCGCCAACCCGACGATGACCGGACTGCTCTTCTCCTGTTACCCGCTCATGCAGGTCTTCGCAGCCCCCGTGCTCGGACGGCTCTCCGACGCCTACGGGCGCAAGCCCATCCTGCTGCTGAGCATCGCCGGGACCGTCGGAGCGCTCATCCTGCTCGGGTCCGCGACCTCGCTGTGGATGCTCTTCGCCGCTCGTCTGCTCGACGGGATCACAGGCGGCAACATCTCGGTCGCCCAGGCCTACATCACCGACGTCACGGTCGAGGCGGACCGCGGCAAGGCGTTCGGGCTCATCGGTGCGGCGTTCGGGCTCGGCTTCATCATCGGTCCCGCAACGGGCGGACTGCTCGCGGACTTCGGCGCGCACGTGCCGGCCTTCGTCGCCGCCGGGCTGGCAACGGTCAACCTCGCCCTGGTGCTCACGTTCCTGCGCGAATCGCTGTCGCCCGCGCGGCGCGCCGAGCTGGCGGACGCGCCGGCGCACGGCCTGGACCTCCACGCTCTGGGCGCGGTGCTCAGGATGCCCCGTGTCGGGCCTCTCATGTGGGTGCGGCTCGTCACCGGCTTCACGTTCTCGGTCTTCGAGGGCGGGTTCACGCTGTGGGCCGCCGCCTCGCTCGGATTCGGGGCGCGCGACATCGGACTCACGCTGGCCTACGTCGGCGTGATCTCGGTCATCATCCAGATGGGGCTGATCGGGCCGCTCACCAAGCGGTTCGCGGACCAGAAGCTCATCGTCGTCGCCAGCGCCCTGGCCGCGGTCAGCCTCGCGATATGGGGGCTCTCCCCCGGCGTCTGGAGCCTGATCGCGATCATGCCGTTCCTGTCGCTGGGTATGGCCGTGACCAACACGATCGTCGGAAGCGCGTTGACGAAAGCCGTGCACCCCGACGAGGTGGGCGGGATCATCGGGCTGTCGACCTCCGTTGGCTCGCTGACGCGGATCCCGGCGCCGACGGTGGCGGGCTTCCTGATCCAGGCGGTGGGGCCGTGGGCGCCGGGTGTGCTCGCCGGAGTGCTGACCGCGTTGATGGTGCCCTACGCGTGGGCGCGCCTCATCAGGCGACCGGACGCGCCGCTGCCGCCCCGGAACGAGGTCGTCGCCTCAGGGCTCTGATCCGCTTCGCCCCGCGGAACGGTCCGCGGCCTCGCCAACCCCCGGCAGCGAGGTCTCACCATACCCGGCTGCGGATAGTCTATTGTTCGTATGACGCCAACGCCGGGGAGGACCGCATGCCGAACGCCAGGATCGGACTGATCGGCTACGGATATTGGGGACCCAACCTGCTCCGCAACTACATGGAGCTCCCGACCGCCGACGTCCGGTGGGTCTGTGATCCGCTGACCGAGAGGCTGGACAAGGCGTCGGCGCGCTACCCCTCGATCAAGACGACGACCGACGTTCGCGTGGTGCTCGACGACCCCGAAGTCGACGCCGTTCTGATAGCGACCCCCATCTGCACCCACTACGCGCTAGCGATGCAGGCCCTCGCCGCGGGGAAGCATGTCTTCGTCGAGAAACCCATGGCTACCTCCGTGCACGAGTGCGACGAGATGTGCGAGGCGGCGGAGTCGCGGGGGCTCACCCTGATGGTCGGTCACACGTTCGTGTACAGCCCCCCCGTCCGCGCGGTGAAGGGCATCCTGGACTCAGGCGAGTTGGGCGACGTGCGCTTCATAACCTGCTCGCGGGTGAACCTGGGGCGCCACTCGAAGGAAGTGAGCGTCGTGTGGGACCTCGCCCCTCACGACCTCTCGATCCTCGCGTACTGGCTCGGTGAGACGCCTTTGTCGGTCCAGGCCATGGGCCGCAGTTGCGTCCTCCCGGGGATACCGGATGTCGCGTTCCTCAACGTCCGCTACTCATCGGGCATCATCGCCGAGCTCGAAGTATCGTGGCTGTCCCCCGTGAAGCTGCGGAGGACGGTCATCGTCGGCAGCAAGAAGATGCTCATGTACGACGACACCGAGACCGTGGAGAAGGTCAAGATCTTCGACCAGGGAGTGGACTACAAGGATCCCGAGACGTTCGGCGAGTTCCAGCTCTCCTACCGGACGGGCGGCATCTACTCCCCGAAGGTCGAGAATACCGAGCCGCTCTGCATCGCGGCGTCCCACTTCATCGAGTGCGTGACCACCGGGATGAAGCCGCTCACCGACGGGCCCTCCGGACGGCTCGTGGTCGCCGCACTCGAAGCGGCCCAGGTCTCGCTCGACAAGGGCACCCTGAACTCCCATGAGCGGCGGGGCCGGGTCGAGCGACGCAGCCGTGCCCGGCAACAGACCGAGGGCTCTGGGTCGTAGGCCCGGCGTCCCGCTGAGGAATCGAAGGGCCCCGCGATGCGGGGCCCTTCGATCGTCGTCACGCTCCGAACGGCTAGCGGACCCGGACCCGGACGAGCTTGCTGCTCGCGCTCGACTGGCTCGCGCTGGCGGCAACGACGATGCGATAGGAGTACGTGCCGCGCTTGGACCAGCCGACGCGGACGGAGTATCGACCCCAGCGGCTCGTGGCGATGCGCTTGATACTCACCCAGCGGCCATTGGCCTTGCGGCGCTGAAGCACGGCGGTGCCGGCGCTGGCGGACTTGACCACGCCGCTGACGGTGGCGTGGCTCGCCTTGCGCACGCTCTTCTTGGAGGACCTGATCGTCGTGGCGGCCTTGACGCCGATCGTCACGGTGTTGGACACGATGCCGCTATCGACGAGCACGTTGCGGTACTCGGTCGTCACAAGCGGCTTGGCGGTGAGCTGCGCGATACCGCTGGCATCAGCGGTCATCGTCGCGACCTGGACCCACTCAGGGGCCCCAACGGTCCGGGACTCGATCCGGATCGACGCCGAGGAGTCGGGGGCAACGGTCGAGTACAAGGTGGTCGTCTGGCCGTAGGTGAGCGTCGTCGCTGACGCGCGCAGGGCCACGGTCACCGTCGGGACGGGGGTCTCGACCGGCGGCACGATCGGGTCGGGATCGGGGGTCGGGACCGGAGTGGGCGCAGGGACCGGAGTGGGCTCGGGGACCGGAGTGGGCTCGGGGACCGGAGTGGGCTCGATGACCGGCGTGGGCTCGATGACCGGGAGCGTCAGATGGATGGAGCGCGACTGGCCGAGGATCCCGCCGGAGGTGCTGCGGTACTCGGCGGAAACCACGTAGTCACCGTCAGCCGCCGGGAGCGTGGCCTGGGTTGCGGCCGCGTAGGCCGTCCATGCGCTCCAGATGCCGCTGTCGACGAGGAAGCGCATCTCAGAAGCGTTGGTCACGGACGAGGCCACCGGGACGATCACTGCGTTGACGGTGGAGGCTCCGCCGGCGAGAACGAAGTCGCCGTCCGGAACGACGGGAGCCGGTGCAACGAGCTCGACCGTGTCACTGAGCTGGGTCGTGCCGGTCGTGTTGCGGTACTCGACGCGGACGGTCTTGACGCCGAGGGAACCGGCGAGCGTGATCTGCGTGGACGGCGCGTAGGTGATCCGGGAGCCGAAGGTGCCGCTGCCGGGATCGATGCGCATGTCGACGGCGCCGGTGACCGCGCTGGCACAGGTGACGTCAGGAGACGTGACCTGCGCTGCACCGGCGGCGACGGTCAGCGTACCGGACGGTGCAGGTGCGGGTGCAGCGATCCGCAGCAGGACGATACCGTCGCGGGCGGGGATCGTCACGGAGGTGACGGCCGTTCCGTCGTTGACCGCGGGGGCCTGCGTGCCGTCGATCTTGCGGAAGGTCCCGCCGAGCGACACGGTGACCGCAGCGTCTGAGGGATTCACGAGGGCGATGCCGTTGGCGTAGTCGCGACGATACGCGCTGCCGACCGCGACCGCCGAGCCCGTCGGCTGGCCAAGGTAGCCGCGACCGGCGCCTGCGTTGTCGTACTCGTCGTAGTTCCAGATGCCGTTGTGAGCGTGCCCGGTCGAGGACAGCGCGTAGGAGAAGTAACCGTTGTTCATGAGCGCGGAGCACAGACCGTAGCGCATGAGCTTGTAGTTGTCCTGAGCGCCATAACTCTGGATCATGGTGAGGTTCGTCGAGGCGGCGCTGTTGCACCACTCAGCATAAGAGGCGTGCGGTGCGCTGTACGGACCCGTGAACACGATGTTCCAGGTCGCGAGCGACGTCGACGAGGTGGGGAACTCCTCGAAGACGTTGCCGTTCATGTTGAAGTTCCGCATGTTGCCGTTGCCGATGAGCATCCTCGTGCCTGCCACGGCACGCATCGCGTTCCCATAGGCCGTCGCACCGGTGTTCCACGCCGAATCGTATGCCGCGTATCCATCGGTGACGGACGTGTTCGAGCGGGTGGGGTCGATCGAGCGGTTCTTGCCGGTGCCGACCATCCAGTGAGGGTTGCATTCCAGGCAGTCAATCAGAAGACCGTCCCAGTCGGCGGAAGCCAGGATCGTTTGCCCCCGACGCGCGTTCCAGTCGTTCCAGGTCTCGAGCCCATGGCCCACGTCCCGCTTGGGGCAGTTGGTGGACATGTCGAACGTGATGGAACCGGGCCAGTTCGCGACGACGGAGGCGATGCGAGCGCCCGAGGCGTGAGAAGCGGTCGGGACGACCTGGCCGCGCGTCACGGTCAGGCTCGAGGTGCCGACGGACTCGATGTGAATGAGTTCGTGGTCGACGAGGACCATCTCGCCAGCGGCGAACTTGGTCACGTCCGCCACGGGGATTGAAGTCGTCGATGCCGTGATGTTCGCACTCAACGTAGAACCGACCTGCGTCAGGATCCAGTCCGTCGAAGCGCTTCGCAACTCGACGTTCACGGCGTGGTTGTAGTCAGCCAGGTAGTAGTTGAGCTCGCGGGCGTTCGTCGATCCCAGCAGGATGACGTTCGGGTTCGCGGCGCGCAGCTCTGCGATGTGGCTGATGTCCCACTGCTGCAGCGCGACGTAATCGCAGTTCGCGATCTGCGAAGCCGATTGGCTATCCGTGTTCGGCCACCAGGTGGCGAGCCGCGGGAACGCCGGATTGGTGGCCGCGTGTGCGGCCTGCGGACCCACGAACAGGACCGCGAGAAGCGCGACGAGCATGAAGAGGGCGCCGGCCATGAGGGTCGCGGCGCGTGTCTCGCGGGTACCAGCGGCGGTAATGTGATGCACGGTGTTTGCCTCGCAGGTCCTCCGGAACGCAACGGACCTGATCTCCTCTTGCGTCAAAGCCGAGGGGGGATCGGGTCCGTTGATCGGAGCCCTTTTCCGACGGCAGCCCGGCTGTCATGGGGAGTCGTGACTCCCGGTAGATCCGTGGCTTTGCGAGGTCGGCTTTCGCCGACTGTGCCTTTGTCGCGGTGAGGTTCGCCGCTGCGTCGCTTTTCAAGGTCCCTACGAGTATCGGGAGGCGGACCTACGTTCTTTAGCCCTTCGACAGCGTTTCTTATAGACGGTCGGTGAGCGCCTGCAGACGGTAGACGACCGGATCGCGTCCGCGCCCCGCCGCGACCGTGATGCCGTATCCTGCGGGATAGGCGTACGTCAGGCGCGACGCAGGAAGACCGACGATGCTCGCCTGACATCGACGCGCATCTCGGCGAGGGGGCAGCCATGGGCGGTTCGGGAGCACGCGAGTCGGACCGCGCACGGCTCCTGGGATTCGCGAAGCGGGTCGTATTCGCCGTCCTGCGATACTCGGGCGCGGCGTACGTCGCTCGGCATACGGTCCAAGAGCGGCGCGTGACGATCGTCGCGTATCACGACCCGGATCCCGCCACCTTCGAACGCACCTTGGCCGCGCTGGCATCGCGCTACTCGTTCATCTCTCTGGAGGCATTCCTGGCGGCTCGGCGCGCGGGCGACCTGGGCACCCTGCCGAGGCGCTCGCTGGTGGTCACGATCGACGACGGATGGATGGGCAACGTGCTCTTGCTGCCCTCCCTGGAACGCTACGGCGTCCGACCCACCGTGTTCCTCTCCACCTCGGTCGTCGGCACGAACCGCCATTTCTGGTGGGCTCACGCGTCCGGACAAGTCGAGCGCGACGCCATGAAGGGGGTCCCCGAGGAGCAGCGGCTGCAAGAGCTGACGGCGTCGGGTTTCGCACCGGATACCCCCTACCCGGACCGGCAGGCCCTGTCGATCGAGGAGCTCGCCCGGATGGGCACCCAGGTCGACTTCCAGTCGCACTCTCGCACGCACCCCATCCTCACGAACTGCACGGACCAGCAGGCGTGGAGGGAGATAGCGGGCTCGGCCGATGAATTGCGGAGCCTCACCGGTGCGCCGGCCCGCGCGTTCGCCTACCCGAACGGCGTCTACTCTGAGCGAGTCATCGACCTCGTTCGCGAGGCAGGCTATGAATGCGCTGTGACCATCGAACCGGGCTACGACGACGCGACGACCGATCCCTATCGCCTCAAGCGCCTCCCAATCGGCGACGAAGCCGGGGTCACAGAACTCGTCGCCCGAGCGAGCGGCGTCTACGGGGTCTTGGTGACCTCGGTGCGCGGACTGTTCGGCTGAGCCCTTCGGCCCGACCGGCCACGCAGCTCGCGAGTGCAGCAGGTCGCTTTTAGCGATCGCCGACGTCGCCGACCACGCGGGCGGGGTTGCCGACCACGATTGCCCCGCACGGGACATCGCGCGTGACGACGCTTCCGGCGCCGACCATGGCACGCGGACCAATCGTCACCCCCGGCAGGACAGTCGCGTTCGCGCCGATGGACGCCCCGGCCTCGACCCGGGTCACCGCGACCTCATGCGCATAGGCCTTGCTCCGGGGAAACGGGTCGTTGGTGAAGGTCACGTTCGGGCCGATGAACACGTCGTCCGCCACCCGGAGACCGTCCCACAACTGCACTCCGTTCTTGATGGTCACTCGATCGCCGACCACGACATCACTCTCGATGAATGTGTGATCGCCGATGTTGCACTCGGCGCCGAGCCGCGCGCCGGACATCACATGCGCGAATGCCCAGACGCGCGTTCCCTCTCCGACATCGGTGGTCTCGCAGAGGCCTTGCGGATGCACAAAGTAGTTCACGCACCGCCGTCCTTTCGAAGACACAGATGACCCGGCGCTACCGGGACTCCAGCTCGACATCGATCACAACGTCACCGTTCAGGGATACCGCCAGTCGCGCGAGCGAGTCGTTGCTGGTAACGGGCAGCCTCTCACCCGAAGCCGTCTCCCATGCGCCGGCGCCCGAAACGCGCCATCCCGCTGGAGGCGTGACGATCACGGTCGTCGGAACGTCCTGGAGATCGGCCTGCCTCACGATGAACAATCGGTAGTGCGCGACGCGCCCCGACGCGGAAGATGACGCCGGGAGGGCCGGTGAACGGGGAAGCGCCGGCGCCGCCCCGAGCCGCCACGCGTCGGGGACGCGGGTGATGATCGTCTCCCGGCGGGTCTCCCCCCGCCGCAACGTGAAGGTGCGAACAATCGTCGATAGCCCAGCCTCGACCGTGTTAGTGCCCCCGTCGGAGGAGCGTCCCGCCCCGCGAGCGACGGCGGTACCGATCGTCCGGTATACCCGCAGGTAGTCGCGGAACGACGTGCTCATCACCGGAGGAAGCGTGTAGGGAGCCGTGTTGGAGTAACCAAGGACGAGCGTTGTCTCCGCGGAGCCGTCCGCATCCAGTGCCACTTCGTAGTCCATCGTCTTGCGCATCGCGATGTTTATCTTGCCCGGCTGGGTCATCGCGTTGGAGACCGCGAGCACGTCGGTCGCTCCCGCAGGAGGCGCTATCGCCCCCGACCATCCCATGTCCGTGATCGCGGACTGGGCGCCAGTGTCGGAGAAGTAGACCTGCACGTGCTTGGCGTCAGCAGCCTTCGCAAGCGCAAGCCCGGATCGCGCCAGATCCGCAACGCCGGAACTCAGGACGCGCTGCTCCACTTCGTTGGCCAAGGCCACGAGAACGTCCTTCTTGGTCGAGAGACCGCCCGATCTGACCTCGACCAAGTACAGGAGCCGATCGAGCATGTTGTCCGCAGTGAAGGTCTCGTCGTAGCTCGCCACCCTGACCGGCCCGAACACCTCGAGAAGGTCCTTCACGGCGACGACATCGATGGCGATGATGCCGTCGACCGGGGGCTGACCGTACTCCTGCCAGAACCCGAGCATGGCCCGGGCGCTCGTCGGGTAGTCGATCCACCAGTTCGCGTCCCGGAACCCAAAGTCGTTCGTCATGATCGCCCCGGGAGGCGGCGTGACGCGACCGGGCGGATCGGGCAACGTGTAGACGTCCTTGTACTTCTCGAGGGAGATGCCCTTCGGGCCGACCCGGAGCACGCCGTAGGTGCCGATGAAGCCGCCCGTCGGCCGCAACTCGGCGCTGTTCTGGGAGATGACGAGGATGCGGCGCTCCGACGACAGCAGGTACCTCTCGAGAGTCAGGAGCGCCCGGCTCCGGTCCAGGAACGGCCGGACTCCGACCAGGGTCTGCTTCACCGAGAGGACCGCTCTCGCGAGGGGCGGCACGAGACCGTCCTCGCTGAGGTCCAGCGACCGATCGGCGACGTCGCGGAGCGCGGCAAGGGCCGTATCGATGTGCAAGCGCCCCGCCGCGAGCAGCGCACCAAGTCGGTTCGCGCCCACAGTGGAGGACTCGGACGGTGTCTCCGCGAGCGCGATGGACAGCTCCGCGCCGGCGGTCGAACCGTCCAGCCCTATCGCGACGAGCGCCCGCGCGACCTCGAACTGGCGCCCCACCGCAGGGATCACATTGGCTACGCTCCCGACCCACTCGGGTCCCAGCAACGCTCGGGCCCGGGTGAAGGAGCCCTTCGCAGCCGCGAACTGCGATGCGGCAGCGGTCGCGTCGCGGGAGGCGAGACTCGTGAGCCCCGCCTTCGCTTGGGCCTTCCCGGCTTCCGCCGCGTGCTGGAGCCCGTTCGCCCAGACGACGACCGCCACCACGAGCGCGAGCAAGAACGCCGCTGTCACGACGATCACGATGACCTTCGAGCGAGTCAGGCGCTTCATGCTGTCAGAGTACAGGGTCGTCGGCGCGAGCGCCGCTCCCCTATCAGTCGAGCACCGACTCCAGCACCTCCGCTACATACTCGATCTGATCCGGCGTGAGATAGGGGTGCATCGGCAGCGACAGGATGCGCCCGGCCATTCCCTCGGCGATCGGGAAGTCCCCCGCCGCATAGCCGAGGGACCGATACGCGGGAGTGAGGTGGAGCGGGACCGGGTAGTGGATCCCGCTGTCCACTCCTGCCGCATCCAGCGCGGCCCGAACCTCGTCGCGGTCTTCGACCTGGATCACGTACAGATGGTAGACGTGCTCGATGTCGTCGCGCCGCCCTATCGGCTCCACCCCCGCGATCCCGCCAAGCAGGCGATCGTAGTGAGCGGCGGCCGTCCGTCGAGCCGCGTTGGCTTCGGCCAGACGTGGGAGTTTGACTGAGAGGAAGGCCGCCTGAAGGTTGTGAAGGCGATCGCAGTACCCGATGACCGCATGCGTGTACTTGTCGGACTGACCGTGATTGCGAAGCAGCGCGACCTCGTCTGCAAGACGCACATCGTTCGTTGTCACGGCCCCGCCGTCGCCCAGCGCGCCGAGGTTCTTGCCAGGGTAGAAGCTGAACGCCGCGGCCACACCCATAGAGCCCGTCGGACGTCCGCGATAGCCGGCGCCGTGGGCCTGACAGGCGTCCTCGATCACGGCGGCCCCCCTATCAGCGGCGAAATCCAGGATCGGGTCCATGTCCGCCGGCTGTCCGTACAGGTGAACGGGCACGATCGCCCGCGTACGACCCGTGCATGCGCCAGCAAGCTTCGAGGGGTCCATGTTCGCCGTGTCAGCGAGACAGTCGACGAAGACGGGAGTCGCGCCGACGTGGCTCACGGCCTCCGCGGTCGCCATAAAGGTGTTGACGGGCAGGATCACCTCATCGCCCGGGCGAACGCCAGCTGCCAGATACGCGAGCTTGAGAGCATCGGTACCGGAACTCACGCCGACGGCTCGCGCGCATCCGCAGTACTGCGCGAAAGCTGACTCGAACCCCTCGACCTCGGGACCCAGTGTGTACGCCGCGCGGCCTACCACCGAACGGAACGCCGCGTCGAACTCCTCGATCAGATCGCTGCCTTGCTTCTTCAGGTCGACGAACGGAACCCTCATCACTACGCCCTTCCCAGTCGGCCTGCGTGAGATGGCCGCGCGCGCAGGGACGCGCGCGGCCCGACAAGAAGCACAGATCCTAGCGGACCGCGATCTGTACCACGCTGCTGACGGCCGCCAGATGGCGACCGTCAGCCGCAATACGGATGCGGTACTTGAACGTACCCCGTCTCGAGAAGGCGACCATCGTGCCGTATCGCCCCGCTGCGGCAACGGCCACACGTCTGACCGTCTTCCACGTTCCGCCCACGTATCGCTGGAGCGAGACGGTGGTGGCACCCGAATGGCCGACCGTTCCGCTGAGCACGACGCGACCATACCGGCGCACACTCCTCCGTGATCTCAGTAGGGTCACTCGGGGCCGCACGGCGACCCTCACGGTGTTCGACACCGCTCCGGTACTGACCTGCACCGCGCGGTACTCCGTGGTGGCCCGGAGCGTCCGGGTGATCCGTACGATGCCCCCGAGATCGGGGGTCATCGTCGCAAGACGCGTCCACGTGGCGGCTCCAACCGCCCTCTGCTCGAAGCGGACGTCATTGACCGGGACCTGGACCGCACTCACCTGCAGGGTGGTCTGCCCGGCATACAGGACCGTCGTGCCCGAGGCGCGCAGTGCCGGGATCCTGAGCAGGACGATGCCGTCGCGCGCTTGGAGCTTGACCGAGGTGACGATGGTGCCGTCGTTGACCCCGGGGGCCTGCGAACCCTTGATCTTGCGGAATGTCCCCCCAAGGTTGACCGTCACCGGCCCGGCGCTCGGGTTGACGAGTGCCACTCCCCCGGCGTAGTCGCGACGATGAACGCCGCCGACCCTGACCGCGGAACCGGTGGCTTGACCCAGATAGCCCCGACCGGCTCCTGCATTGTCGTATTCATCGAACCGCCAGATCCCGTTCCGCGCGTGACCGATCGAGGACAACGCATACGAGAAGTAGCCGTCGTTCATGAGCGCCGAGCACAGCCCATAGCGCATCAACCGATAGTTGTTCGAAGCGCCATAGACCTGGATCAGCGTGAGGTTCGGCGCGGCCGCATAGGTGCACCACTCCGGATACGAGGCCTGAGGGGGGCCGTAGGGCCCCATGAAGACGGTGTCCCATGTGGCTGGAGGCAGGCCCTCAAAGGGAAACTGCTCGAATATGTTGCCGTTGATGGCGTAATTTCGGATGTTGCCGTTACTTATCAGTATGCGGTCGTCGCACGCGGTACGAAGGCCGACGCCGTAGGAAACAGCGCCTGCGTACCATGCGGCGTCGAAGGCGGCATAGCCGTCGGTCACCGGCGTGTTGGTGCGGGCCGGGTCAATCGAGCGGACGTCACGGACCGTGACCATCCAACGCAGTCCGCCCTCGAGCGTGTCTATGAGCAGACCGTCCCAATCGGCGGAGTGCAGGGTCGCTGCACCACGCCGGATGTCCCAGTCGCTCCACGTCTCGGGCCCGTATCCCACATCCCGCTTCGGACATCCCGCCGAGAGGTCGAAACTGATGGACCCGGGCCAGTGGGACACCACGGAGGCGATCCGCGTGCCGGCGGCGTGGGCCGCGGGCGGGTTGACCGGACCGCGTGTCCTCACGGTCAGGCCGGAGACCCCGACGGCTTCGATCCAGACGAGTTCGTGGTCGACCAGTGCCATCTCTCCCGCGGCAAACCTCGTGACGTCCGCGACCGGGATCGATGTGGCCGACGCGGTGATGTCCGCGCCAAGCGTGGAACCGACCTGCGTGAGCATCCAGTCGGTCGAGACGCTGCGGAATTCCACGTTCACCGGGTCGTTGTAGTAGTTGAGGTTGTAGTTCAGCTCACGAGCGCTGGTGGAACCCAGGACAAGGATGTCGGGGGTCAGCGCGCGCAGTTGCGCGATCCGGTCGGCGTCCCGGCTCTGAAGCGCTATCCAGTCGCAGCGCGCCAGATCAGCTGCGGTCTGGCGGGCCGGATCGGGCCACCATACGGCGATTCGCGGGAACGCCGGCGGCGCGCTCGCGGCGTAGGCGACCCGCGGTGTCGAGCATACGATGGCGAGGAAGACCGCGGCCGCAATGGCCGCGATCGCCCTCAAGATCAGGGCTCGCGGGTCACCGATGAGTGAACGAGGAGCCATCTAGTTTATCGTCCTCGCAGGACATCCGCCGTGGCTGAATCCGATTGGAAGAATAGCATGGGCGCTCCCGGCCCCTGGCCTGGGAGCGCTGTCGGTGGCATCCCGAAACGCCGGGATGGTACTGTGGGCTGCGCACGTACGGGACCGGCTCGTGCTACCCGGAGATGATCGAAGCGGGAATGAAGGTCGCAAAGATCCCCATAGGCGATGCGCATTGGTGCGAGTTCGTCTCCTCGCACCCCACTGCCGGCCCGTTCCATCTCCCGGCTTGGACCTCCCTCATCGCGGACTGCTACCACTTCGACGCCTTCGCGCTGGTCGTCCGAGACAGCGACGGCGAGATCCTTGCCGGCATCCCGGTCGTCGAGACGCGCAGCCTGCTCGGCGAACGCAGGTGGGTCTCGCTCCCCTTCTCCGACGCCTGCCCTCTGCTCGTGCGCCCCGACACCGCAGAGGCCGATGTGCTGGATCCTCTCATCGAGTACGTCCTGGCGAACAGGACGCGCGAACTCCTAGTGCGGTCTGAGCTTGCCGCCGGAGCCTATTCCCACCCCGTTCAAGTGGGCTACAACCACTACATCGAGCTGCCTTCGGACCCGCGCGATCTGCACGTCAGGAAGAATCACCGGAACATGCGCAACCGAGCGCATTCCGCAGGGATGCGAGTGGCCCGCAGCTCGTCCCCGGACGATCTGTCGACGTTCTACAGGCTGCAGACACTCACCAGGCGGCGCTTGGGCGTACCCGTGCAGCCGCGCCGCTTCTTCGATCTGCTCGGTGAGCGGTTGCTCTCGCGGGGCCACGGGTTCGTGGCCACTGCGACGCTCGATGGAGAAGCCGTCTCCGCGGCGGTCTACCTGAGCTACAAGAGCACACTCGTCTCGAAGTACCATGCGACGGGTCCCACCCGTTCGGAGAACGGGTCGAGTCACCTGGTCGACTGGGAGATCACGTCCGCCGCGTGCAGCGAGGGCTACCACACTCTCGACCTCGGTCGGACCGACACCGGTGCGGAGGGCTTGCGCCTCTACAAGTCCGGATGGGGCGCGATTGAGATTCCGCTCGTGTACACCCATCTGTCGGGGCACCCTACGAAGTCCGTGTCTTCCAGCATCGGAGACCTACCCAAGCGGATCATCCGCTCATCGCCGCTGTGGGTGTGTCGCGCGCTGGGAGAGGCACTGTACCGCTGGACCGCCTGACCCTCAGCACCGAAGAACCCTGCGAGACCGCGCGGACGAAAGGCGGGCCAGTGGAACCGGGCACAAGCAGGCGGCACGATCGCGTACGGAGGGTCCTCATCCTCGTCGAGAATGCGTCGGTCCCGTCTGACCGACGCGTCATCGAAGAGGCGCGTTCGCTGTCCTCCAACGGCTACGTCGTGAGCGTCATCGCACCCGCCGCCCGCGGGGAGGAACACCGCGAGTCGCTCGAGGGAATAGAGGTGAGGCGCTTCAGGCCGATCGAGGCGCACGGGGGGGCGATCTCACAGGCCATCGAGTATCTCAACGCACTTGCGAAGACTCTCTGGCTCATGCTCGCGCTCGCAAGGAACCCGGGTTTCGACGTGATCCAGGCCTGTAACCCGCCGGACCTGTTCTTCCTGATCGTCTGGCCCTTCAGACTCGCGGGCAAGCGCTTCATCTTCGACCAGCACGACCTGTCGCCGGAGCTGTACGCCAGCCTCTACTCCCGCGACCGCGGCTTCCTGATGCGCGTCCTACGCTGGGCCGAGCACAGGTCCTACCGGCTTGCCGACGCCGTACTCGTCTGCAATGAGTCATATCGGCACCTGGCGCTGTCGCGGGGCGGGGTCGATTCCGACCAGGTCTTCATCGTGCGCAACGGTCCGCGGCGAGGCTGGCCGCTTCCAGTGAGGCCCGACCCCTCGCTGAAGAGGGGCCGACGCTACCTCGTTGCATACATGGGGATCATGGGCTACCAGGACGGGCTCGATGTGCTCCTTGAAGCCGTCCACTTCCTCGTTCATACGATGATGTTCCGCGAGGCGACGTTCACGCTCGTCGGGCACGGCAGCGCCGTACCTTCCCTCATGGAACAGGCGCGGCGCCTGGACATCGACGACTTCGTGCACTTCGCAGGATGGATACCGGACGAGGAGACGATGTCGCTCTACCTCGTCTCTGCTGATGCCTGCGTATGCCCGGAGCCTTCGAGCCCGCTCAATGACAAGTCGACGTTCGCCAAGGTCATGGAGTACATGGCCGCGCAGAAACCGATCATCGCGTTCGACCTCCCGGAGACGCGATTCTCGGCGCAGGGCGCCGCCGCATACGCCGCCCCGGGCGACATCGAGGGATTCGCCTCGTGCATCAGGGACGTCCTCACGGACGAGGTTCTCAGTGAGAAGATGACCCAGGCCGCAGCCGAGCGCATCCCTTCCCTCCGCTGGGAAGGTCAGGTGCCCGCGCTGTTGGCGGCCTACGACCGCGCACTGCGGGCGAACGGGGAGGACTGGCACATGGGCCCCCCGGCGAACCGATACGCCATTCCCTCCCCTCATGATGTCGGTGGATACACGGTCCGGATCTCCAGCGCGCCCGACGACCCGGCTTGGGACGAGTTCCTGGAGCACACGCCCACCGGTCACCACGCGCAGACGAGCGCATGGGGGCGCGCCCGCGCCTCGATCGGCTGGAACCCGATCCGCTTGGTGATCTCCGAAGATGGACGGATCGTGGGCGGGGCCCAGATGGTCAGACGCCCCATGCCTGTGGGGGGCTACGTCGGCTTCGTCCACAGGGGTCCTCAGGTTCCCCCGGATCGACCCGACTTGGTGGCGCTCGTCTTCAGCGAGCTGATCGCAATGGGCAAGGCGCAGGGCGTCGGCTATCTGGTTGTCCAGCCGCCCCCCGGCGCCGATTGGATGACGGGCGAGCTGCGGCAACGCGGATTCCGCTGCGGCGCCTTCGACATCGACATGACGGCCACCGTACGTCTCGATCTGCGGAAGGACCTCGAGGAGTTGCTGGCCGACATGAGCAAGAAGCGCCGGAAGCACGTCCGGTCGGCAGCGGGGAGCGGCATCACCGTACGGAGGTGCTCCGAAGCCGACCTTCCGATCTTCAACCGGCTCAAGGACATCCAGAGCGCCCGACTCGGGTACGCGCGACGTTCTCCCGACTACTACTCGGCCCTGTGGCGCGCGATGGCGCCACGCGAGCATGTCGAGTTGTTCATCGCGGAATACGAGGGTGACCCCGTCGTGGCCCAGCTCGTCATCCCGTTCGGAGAGGTGTGCCGTCACATGGAGCGGGTCTGGTCCGGTGAGCGCAAAGAACTGAGGCCGAGCGAGCGCCTCGAATGGGAGGTCATCAAGTGGGCCCGGTCCCAGGGCTACCGGTACACCGATTTCGAGGGGATCGAACCTCAGCTCGCCGATGCGATCCTGTCGGGAGTTGAGATGGGCGACGTTCCGGAGTACTCCGCTTCGCTGTTCAAACTCAGGTTCGGCGGGAGCATCGTCGTCGACCCATCCTCCTATGACTACGTCTACAACCCGCTCCTGCGCTTCGCGTACCGCTGCGTGCCGGTCCGCGTGATGCGGTCCGACTGGATGCGGCGGCTCCTGTTCAGGTTCCGCGAGACAGGGTCATGACCGCACCCCCGGTACGACGGGCGGGCTCGCGGCGGAAATCGCCGCCTACAGGTCGCAGTGGAGACACATGGGGAGTTCTTCGAGCCGCATCTTCCGATGTATCCGCCGAACCTGCTGAAGCCGGTCGCAGTTCCAGAGGCGGGCAATCGAGTCGTTTGTCAGGTCCCCGAGGGTCCACTCGCCACCGAAGTCGCCGTTGCACTGGGGAACCAGCCCGTTCCAGAAGACCGGCATCCGTTCGAGTATCCCGTTGCATGGATGGCTGCGCCTGACCGCGACCACCGCATCCCGCCCGTACTCCTGGAACTCGACGGATATGTCACCGAGCCGCGCATGGTCGACCTTCCCGCGCCAGAACGCCAGGAACGCATCCGACTCGTGCTGGTTCTCGGGCGGCGCGTTGAGGATCACCTCGATGACCGGTCCATTGATGCGAAGCTCGCGGCGCAGCCTGACGATCTCGAGGAGGTTGCCGACAACCTGATCGTGGTCGACACCGACCATCGTCGCCTCATGGCTCTCCTTCGAATGCCCGAGAAAGGAGATGGTCAACTGGTCGGAGTTGTCCACGCCGGCTGCGAGCAGCCCGGAGCTAAGTTCCGGTGTCAGCTTCGTCCCGTTGGTGGCGAAATGGACCGCAAGGCCCCTCGCCTTGATGAACGCGACCATGTCGACGATCCGAGGGTGCAGCAGCGGTTCTCCGCGCAGGTAGAGATGGATCCGCTTCACCCCGATCTGAGCAGCTTCAGACACGATCTTCTCGAAGAGGTCCATCTCCATGAAGCCACGCGCGCACTCGCTGCGCGCACCCGGGCATGTGGTGCAGCGCAGGTTGCAGAGATTGGTCGGCTCGATCTGCACGCTCGGCGGAACCGAAGGCGCGGCACCGCGAGCGAAGTCGCGTCTTCGCAGGAGCTTGTACGCCACCTTCGAACCGAGGTTCCTGACGCCCGCGTACGACCGCAGGAACTTCAGTTCCTCGAGACCGTAGCCTAGGGAACTGGACTCGTTCGCGCGGTTTCTCACTGCCATCCCCACACCCCCACAGTGATCAGGCCCGTCGGCTGCCCTGCTGGACATCCGGCGGGCCGAGTATACGCGGCGCCGGGGGGTCCCGTATGGCCGACGAGCCGGTGTCCGGTCAGCGCGCAGGCGGTGCGATCACCAGACGGCCGGACGCATCCAGCACGGCTGTTCCGAACGAGGCGCCCTCGAGTCCACCGAACCCCGATGCCGGAGTCGCCGAGCGCGCACGCCACCACCGCGCGAGATCGCGAGCCAGGGGCCTCCACGCCTCGGATCCGACGACTTCGCCGAGCAGCCGCAGGTAGTGCGCTTCGTTCTCAGGCATCCCGATGTAGCCTGCCGCGGGATCGGGATGCGCGAGAACGCAGGCCATGCCGTGAGCCTCTCTGATGCGCGCCAAGGCGGTCATCCACGTTCCCGCGTCGGTCTCACCGAACAACTCGAAGAGCGTGTGGTCTTGGGGCAGTGTGATCGGCAGCTCCACAAGACCGCCCATCAGGAATGGGAAGAACGACCCGCACCCCCCGGGCTGCGGTTCGCAGGGGGCGGTGTTGGAGAACGAAGAGTCGTACTCGAAGTCGAGCTTCTGCATCCACTCGCGATTCCTGTATGTGGCCGGCGATCGGAACCCCGCGGCGCCAACGCGACGCCCGAACTCGTTGATGACCCGCGCCCGCTCGAGGAACAGCGGCCAGCTCGAGAAGAGCAACCCGTCGTGTGTGTAGCCATGGACGCCCACTTCGAATCCGGCGTCGTTCAGGTCGCGAAGCAGTCCGTCCGGGACCTCGTAGTCAACGGCCACGAGGTTGAACGACGATCGCACGCCCGACTTCCGCTCCAATTCCATGACGCGCGGAACACGCGCCAGGCCTGCCGCGGTCTCGACGTCGTGCGTGAGCGTTACGGCCCACGGATGGCGGTCCGGCCAGAACCATCCGAACTCCAGCTGCGGTCGGGCCGAACCGAGCATGATGATCCTCAGCAGGAACCGCATCAACGCATCGAGGCTCTCGTCAGTCGGCCACCCGAGAGAGAACGGAGACGCCAGCGCCCGACGGGCCAGCGCCCTTCGCATCCGGCGCTTGAGGGCTCGGGGCAGGAGCGGCTTCGCGAAGGAGTAGTAGAACGCGAGCAGTGGCCCCGGCAGGGACGTGCGTTGTCTCAGCGGCACGAAGTCCTCATGCCGGAACGACTCGATTGCTTCGTTCGGGTCGAAGGGGACCACGACGGCCCCCTCCCCCGGGAACCAGAGCACATATGAGTAGTGTTCTCCCGAGGGGTCCAGGATATCGGCCACGACCTCGGCCGTCTGCGGCACGTCGGCAATGGGGTGGATCGACGCGAACAGCGCGAAGCCACTCGCACCGTCCACGCAACGGTACCGACGCGGCGCCGAGGCCGCCTGCAGTGCATTGATGCCGCGCAGCAGAGGCGCATCGGGTTCCCGGTAGGCCGCCAGTCCGTGCAGTTCCGCGGGATCGATCACAGGCTTCCAGAAGTCAACCGCGTGGTCGAGCGGAGAGACCGTCACCGTCCGTCCTTTCGTCCCATGACCTCGTCGAACACACGCGCGTAGACCTCCGCGACCTTCGCAGGAGCGAAATCCTCGGACTTGCGGAGGTTGTTCTGACCCATCGCCCTGCGCAGCGCCTCGTCGTCCAGGAGCCTGTCCAACGCCCCGGCGAGAGCGTCCGATTCCCGCATGGGAACGAAAAGCGCGTTCTCCCCCTCGACGAGATGGTCAGCAGCGCCGCGGATACGTGTGGTCACAATGGGCAATCCGACGCTCATCGCCTCCAGCAGCACCGTCGGCAGGCCCTCGCTGTATGAGGGCAGGACGAGGACATCCGCTCGGCGGTACATGCGATCCAACTCGTTCTCCGGGAGGTGGCCCGTGAACTCCACGTCTCGGTCGATGCCGAGTCGTGACGCCCGGAGACGAAGCCGGTCCAGTTCCGGTCCCTCCCCTGCCACGGTCAGGCGGCATGCCCGCCGCGACCGGACGTCGGCGAAGGCGTCGATCAGTTCATAGACGCCCTTCTCGCGGATGAGCCGACCGACGAAGAGGAGTTCGGGGACTCCCGGCTGACGGGGGGCGCGGACCGGGACTCGTTCGTCACGGGGCGTCGGCGCCAGCGCGTTCGCGACCAGACGGTACCGCCCGGGGGGATAGAACCGGCTCCATTCCGCCACCTCGGCAGATGAGAGGAGAAGGACGGCGCTGGCGCGCCCCAGAAGACGACGGACGCCCATGTCGAACACGAGATGGCCGGGCCGGAAGTGGCTGCCGTGGATGAGAAGGACCCACTTCACGCGACCCCGGCTCGGGAGTATCAGGAGGAGATCCCTGAGCATCGCCGGCAAGTCATGGGTCGTGTTCACGAAGACCAGATCGTACGAACCTCGACGGATGTGTCGCCGGATGCGGATGAGGTCGGAAGCGCGGCCCAGCACCTTCCGGGCGAGCCCCTCGTCTCGCCGGTGGCGGCCCCAAGGATCTGTGTCGACGACATACCCGAGCGCGCCGAGGGCCTCGGCGAGCCGATAGGCCACCTTGGCGATGGGGCCGGGGACGGGGCCCGGGATGCCGGGGTGAGGAGCGAGCATCAGCACACGACCGCGCGCGGTCAGGGTCTCGGTGTTGTCGTGGCTGGTTGTCACGTGGCGGGAGTCCCCGGGTCGATGCCGCCAAGTCCGTGCGTTGCACTACGCCCGCGCCTCTCCGGGCGCACCATGCTCGGAAGGACGAGCCCTCATCCCATCGAGCGTACCACAGCCGTTGCAAGATCCCGAACGCCTCACCCGCCTGCGGGCGCGGCCACTTATCGCGGACCCGCACGGCTCGATGTGGTAGCGGGGCACCGCGAATCGAAGCCGCCGCTCTCGGGCTTTCGCCGGGCTCAGACCAGCGTGACAGTGCATGTTCGTGCTGGTAGAGTTGCCGTGACTCCACTCAGCCGGAGGTTGCTGCTGCGTCCGCACAGACATTGCTGGAGGGGGCCGTCGATGGAGCTTAGGGACTACCTGAAGGTCATGCGGTCTCGGGCCGGGCTCGTCATCGTCACGGTGGCCCTCGTTGTCGCAGCCGCACTGGCCTACAGCTACACCCAGAAGCCGACCTTCCGGGCTTCAGCGGAGATCATCGTCCTGGAGCAACAGAACAGTGGATCGATCCTCTTGGGTTCGGCCTACGACCAACTGCCTTCCCAGCCGGATCAGGCCTATGTGCTGACCCAGGCCCAGGTGATCCATTCTCCCGCACGCGCCGGCGAGGTGATCCGCTCCCTCGGCCTGAACTTCACAGCGGCCAGTCTCCTGCAGCGCGTGACGGCGACAACCGACGGTGAATCGAACATCGTGACGATCGACGTGCTCGACAGCTCAGCGGTACGCGCTGCCGATATCGCCAATGCTTTCGCCCTGTCGTACATCGCGTGGTCGCGCGACAACCAGATCGCGAGCATCAAGGCGGCCGGTGACGAATTGGAGCGGCGACTGACCCAGACGGATGAGAAGATCGCCGAGCTCAGGCGTACAGGCACGAGCGATCCGACCGCGCTGCCGACAGCCGAGGCGCTGAGAGCATCGCTCGCCACCAAGCTCGAGCAGCTGCGGATCAACCAGCAGCTCGCGACCGGTTCCGCCAACGTGCTCGCGAACGCGATCGTCGACCCCGCGCCGGCATCGCCGAACCACGCCCGCGATGCAGGTCTGGGTCTGGCGCTCGGCTTGTTGGCCAGCTTCGGCGCGGTCTTCCTCGCCGAGCAGTTGAACACCAAGGTCCGGACCGCGGAAGACGCCGAGACGATCTACGGCGTTCCGGTCCTGGCGAACATCCCCACCGAGACCTTCAACACGCAGGAGCCCTCTCGGCTCACGCTGGTCCAGCATCCTGCCGGTGCCGCTGCCGACGCGTACCGTGGACTGTGCGTAGGCTTGGATGCGACCTTCAGGCCGGACGTGAAGACCCTGCTCGTCACATCCGCAGTCCCAAGCGAGGGCAAGTCCACCGTGGCCGCCAACCTGGCCGTAGCGCTGTCGCGCTTCGGGAGGACGGTCGTGCTGCTCAGTTGCGACTTCTATCGTCCGACCACCGCCAACTTCTTCGATCTCCCGGGAACGGTCGGCCTGTCGGATGTCCTGACCGGCACGCACGGCATCGACGAGGCGCTCCAGCGTCCGGAAGGCTTCGATCGCCTCTCGGTCGTGACTACCGGGCTGAAGCCCTCCAACCCGGGAGAACTCCTCGGTTCCGCGGGCATGGAGGCCCTGGTGGCGGGTCTGCGCGAGTCCGTGGACTGGCTCATCCTGGATGTGCCTCCCGTGCTCGCCGTGGCCGACGCCGCCGCGGTGGCCCGGCTGGTGGACGGCGTGCTCTTGGTCGCTCGCGTCGGTGTCTCGACCCACGATGATTGTCATGCCGCCCGTGACCAGCTGGAGAACGTCGGCGCAAGGCTCCTCGGCGTGGCGGTCTGGGGTCACAGAGGCGACTCGGCAGCGGTGCGTGTCTACTCCGGCTACACCTCCGGCTGAATGTGCGCCGCCCTCGCGCCACCGGGAACTTCCGACGCGTCGCTCACGCTACGCCAGACGTCTTCCGAGTCGCGGGACACGTCGCGATACTAGGGATGTAGTCGGGTGGCCAAGGGCATCGGACGTAACATGCTCCTGTCGGGCCTGACGTGGATCGTGGCTGCGATCGTCTCGTTCTTCGCGGTGCGCATCGTGGTCAACGGGCTCGGCGCCAACGCCTACGGGGTCATCGCGATGGCGAGCGCGTTCACGGGGTACCTCTCGGTACTCGACTTCGGGCTCGGGCAGGGGGTCATCCGCTACCTGTCGATGTTCGTCGCGCTGCGGCACGGCAGGGCGATGCGGCAACTCGTCTGGAGGCTCCTCGGCTACTTCACCGTCGCGGGTGTGATCGGGGCGGCGGCGATGTGGGCTCTCGCCCCGTGGCTGGCCGCGAGCGTGTTGAAGGTCCCGCCCGCTCTTCTCATTCAGACGGTGTTGGCCTTCCGCATCGCGGGCGCGGCGTTCGGGCTCGGGATGATCGCCGCCGTGGTCTCCCTCGTGCCGGAGGCGTTCCTTCGCTATGACCTCGTGGCGTGGCTCAACGTGACCATCGGCTCGGCCACCGTCGCCGGCCCGGCGATCCTGGTGTTGCTCGGATACGGCCTGATCCCGGTCATGTGGTTCTCGGTCCTGGCGACCGCCGTTGCGAGCGTGTGCTCGGGCCTCGTGACCGCACGACTCGTTAGGAGTATCCCGAACGATGGTCCGGCGCTGGCGGAGTACTGGAAGGGCTTCTTGGACTTCTCGCTCAAGAACGGCGTGAACCGCATCTGGAGCGCGGTCCAGACCCCGACGAGTCAACTCGTGGTCGGGATCGCGGGCGGCGTCGCCGCTGCGGCATACTTCCAGGTGCCGATGCTGATATCCGGCAAGGTCACCGGCCTGCTGTCGAGGCTGAACACCGTGCTGCTCCCCACAGGGTCCCAGCTCGTGGCCGAGGGCGATCGCGGGGCACTGATCGCGCTGTACGAGAGGTCATCGCGCCTGTTCTACGTGCTGAACGCATCGGTCGTTGGCGCGGTGGTGGTCTTCAGCTATCCGCTGCTCGGGTACTGGATCAACGCGAAGTTCGCCCACGAGGGCGCCGTCGCCTTCGCGTTGCTGACGCTCGCGGTGGGTCTGAACGCGGTGAGCATGACAGCGAGTCAGATGAACATGGCCTTGGGGAGGCCGGGCGTGAACCTCGCCTTCTCGTTCGCCAACAGCGTGATCAACCTCGGGACCGTGTACACGCTGACGGCCCTGCTCGGGATCTCCGGCACCGCGCTGTCAGGGCTGCTCGCCGCCGGCGTCGTCCCGTTCTTCCTCGTCTACTCGCACCGCAAGGTCCTGGACGCCAGCACTTGGGAGGTGTTCCGCGACTGCTATCTACGCGCGACCATCGCGGTCACGGGGGTCTCCTGCGCATCGTGGTTCCTCCTGCGACCGCTGGCCTCCGGTCTGTTCGCGACGATCGGTCTCGTCGGGGTTGCCTCGATGCTGGGCGTGCTCGCTTCCGCTGCTTCCGGCGCGGTCACCCGGGCCGATTGGGACTCACTGAGGGATGCGCTGTGGTCTGCCTCGCGACCCGGGCCGAGAGATGGCCAGGCCGCCATCCCCGCCGAGGGGGGCACCGGCGATGAGTAGCGGCGCGTTGTCACGTCGACTCGTCATGTGGACTGTCTTCGTGGTCTTCTGCACGCTCGGAATGGTGTACACGGAGCTTCCCTGGACCAAGATCCCCGTGGTGGGCACCGTCACGTATTTCGAGGTGTTGCTGCTCATGGCCGGGTCGCTGGGAGCCCTGCCGCTCCTGCGATATGCGGGAGTTGCCGAGCGCAGCGGCACGCGCACCATGTGCCGCATCCTGATCGCCTATCTGGCGTTCGAATTGCTCGCGGTGATCCCCGTGGCGGTCTGGCTCGGCACGGCGAAGATGACGGTGATCCTGAGCGAGCTGGCGGTCCGCTTCGCGTGGTTCCTGTTCCCGGTCGTGCTGGCCATCGGCGCAGACGAGAAGTCCAGGGGGGTCGCTGGAACCATCGTCGCTATCGCCGCCGCATGTCTGGCCGTTTGGGGTGTCTATTCGGCCGCGACGGGCGGTGGGGGCTACTACCTGGAGTCCGGCGATCTGCGATACCGGGTCTTGTACGGTGGAGCTTTGGTGCTGTTCGCCTGGCCGTTCGTTCTGGCTCTGTCGCGAGATATCTCTCGCCGTTCCACGATCCCGCTCCTTGCGATCTCGCTCGTTGGACTCGTGCTGACCAACATGCGATCGGGCTACATCGCGTTCGCGGTTGCCGGGTTCGCCTGTCTCGTGATGTCCCAGCAGGTCCGGCGGGTGGTGCCGTGGATCGTGCCAGCCGCGCTGATCGCTGTCGTGGTGGGACTCCTATGGGGGCAACAAGCGAGCGAGGCCCTCGGCTACACGATCTCCCACCTGCTGGACTTCAGCTCGGGGAACGGTGCGGACCGGGTTGCCCGGAACGCGCTGGCCTGGGACTTCTTCGCACGGTACCCGTTCAATGACTGGGTGTGGAGCTGGCGCTACTACCTCGTCTACGTGCATGACACGTACGGACCGCACAACTTCTTGCTCAACGTGGCTGTGACCGAGGGCATCGCCGGCCTCACCTTCTATGGATCGATGTTGACGGTTGCGCTCCATAGCGCTTGGAAGTGGGGGAAGAGGGACGCGGTAGCGCGAGCCCTCGCAGGATACCTGCTCTTCTACCTCATCTTCGCGCTCGGAAACGCGACTTGGTATGTTCCGGTCGACATCGCTCTGTTCATCGCGGCCACAGCAGGTCTCATGGCACGAATCGACCAGTTGCGTGCGATTGAAGCGTCGGGCGATCCCGCCAACGAGGACGAGCCCGATGTGCGGCTCCCGCGCGGCCGCGACGACCGTGCCCTGCGATCGAACGCCGCGTCCAAAGGTAGTGGTGCGCTGTGAACCGACGGAAGGTGTTGTGGTTCATCAACAAGGTGCCGCGGGCCGTGGCTCGCACCGTCGGCACGCCGGGCGCTCGTGGCGGGTGGCTGGACTCGTATATCGAGATCATCGGCGCGGAGCCCGGCATCGAGCTCACCGTGGCTTTTCCGGACTCTTCCGAACGCGCGGGCGAGCTCAAGATCGACGGCGTGAACTACGCAGGGCTGCCAACGTGGGAGCCCGCTTCTGCCGTCGGCCGTGTCATCTCACGCTGGCGCCGCAATGTCGCTCCGCCACACGTGGTGGCCGCCGCCGCACGGTTGATCCGGGATGTGGGCCCCGACCTCATCCACCTGCACGGAGCCGAGTACTGCTACGGTCTGGCGGTCAGCGGTTCCGGCGTGCCGACCATCCTTTCGGTACAGGGCTCCCCGACCGCCATCCGGCGGTTCTACCTGAGGGGCGTTGACCGGCACTTCCTGCGCTCGCTGTCCCTGGGGAGTCTCCTCAAAGGAAGGGGCCCGGTCCACTACCACGCCAGGATGAAGGTCCAGGCCGCGAACGAGAAGGCGGTAATGGCGAGCATCGACCACGTCGCCGGGCGAACCGAATGGGATCGCCGTTTCGCGTCGGTGATGGCGCCGCAGGCCGCATACCATCACTGCGACGAACCGATGCGTCGCGCCTTCTACGAGGTCACCTGGCATCCGGCGACCGCGCGGCCCGGACGCATCGTCTGCACGAGCGGCGACTACGCCCTGAAGGGCGTCGGCACGCTGCTGCGAGCGGTCGATATCCTGCGACGCACGGTCCCTGAGGCCAGCTTGGTGATCGTGGGCGTTCTGCCGGGCGACGAGGGTCAACGGGCGACCCTTCGGCACGCGCGCGCCCTCGGGATCGAGGACCGCGTCACCCTGGCCGGGGAGGTCGACGCTGCGACGTTGGCATGTCTCCTGACCGAGGCCAGCGTCTTCGTGAACCCCTCCCACTTCGAGAACAGCTCGAACGCCCTGTGCGAAGCGCAACTCGTCGGCGTCCCCTGCGTCGCATCCTCAGCAGGCGGACTGGTGACACTGGCGGCTCACGGGTCCGCGGCGCTGCTGTTCCAAGACGGCGATGAGCAGGCACTTGCCGGCGCCATCCTGTCCCTGCTCCGCGACCCGGATGAGGCGGCAAGACTCGGCGCACGGGGGCAGATGCTTGCAGCTGCGCGCCATGACCGCAGCAGCATTCGTGCGCAGATACTCTCCATCTACGACGAGACGGTCGGCTGAGGCCACCGCGCGAGTCAGGCGCCAGAGGTGGTCGATGGGGACGCCCGGCGTCGCTCGCGTTCGAGCACCGGCCGGAGACCCTCGAGTGCCCGGACCGTGACGTCCTGGGCAGTCTGACCAGCACGCATGATGTCGAGATCGTCATCAGACTCGATCTTGAAGACGCGCAGCACCTGATCGAGCAGCTCGCGATGCTGCGCCGTCACCACCACCCGTGTGTCGAAGACCTGCGGCCTGCGCCGCAACTCCAAGATGACCGGAGCCAGTTTGATGGCTTCCGGCCTCGTCCCGCAAACGATCACAACCTTGTGCAAGGCAGCCACGATGCTCCTAGCGTAGCGCAAGGCGCGCGCAACCAACAACACGTAGCGATGCGGATGGGGCTAGTCTTGTCGCAGGGCACGAGTACGAGCGCGCTTGTGAACGGGCCTGTGAGCACGTACGATTCGCTGACGATGGTGCGACGTGCCTCGGAGTCGGCTCTCGGGCCCGATCGGGCGCGCAACCCGCCCGACACGTGTAGGCAGGACCGCGGAGGGACGAACCGGGTATGACGAGGGTACTCATGGTCACCGACGCGCTATGGGAGGGAGGCGCCGAACGCCAACTTGCGCTCCTCGCGTCCTCGCTGCATGAGCCGTGGTCGGCATCGGTCCTGAGCATGCAGGACGGCCCATACCGGCGGGTACTCGAGGAACTCGACGTCGATGTCCGGCTCTGCCCGCGCCACTTCCGTCTCGACGTCAGCGCCGCGGCGCGGATGTGGCGCGCCGCGTCCGAGATCGAGCCGGGTATCGTCCACTCGTGGGGATGGATGTCCACCTTGGCGATGGTGCCGTTCTGCCGCGCGCGACGGATCCCGCTGCTCAATGGGGCGATCCGGTTCGGCGGTCTCCCGCCGGGCGGTGCCCGGATGTTCCGGCTCGGCCTCACCGTATCCGATGCTGTCGTGGCGAACAGTCGGGCGGGTCTCGCCGCGTTCGGGCTCGCCGAGGGCGACAGCACACACGTGATCTACAACGGCTTCGACGCTTCCCGCCTCGCTGCCGTCACACCGTGCCTCGCGGTCCGTGAGGATGCCGTTGCGATCATGGCCGCGCGCATGTACCCGGAGAAGGACTGGGGCTTGCTCTTCAGCGCGGCGCACACCCTCGCACATGACAACTGGGTGTTCATCGCCATCGGCGATGGGCCGCAGCGCGACGCGCTCATGGCAGAGGCCGCCGACCTCGTGGACTCCGGGGTGGTCAGATTCCCAGCGGGCGGGCTCGATGTCCTACCGGCGATCGCGGATGCAGACGTGGGAGTGCTCCTGTCTGATCCGATCCTGCATGCGGAGGGCTGTTCGAACGCGATCATGGAGTACATGGCGTGTGGGCTGCCTGTCGTGTGCACCGACTCCGGCGGCAATCCCGAACTCGTCGAGGACGGGGTGACCGGCTTCCTCGTCGAACCACGGAACGCCGACGCGCTCGTCGCCGCGCTCCGCGCGCTGCGCCGGGATCCGGACCGTGCGCGCGAGATGGGCCGTGAGGGCCGACGACGTCTCGAGGCACGCTTCCGGGAAGAGGTGATGGTTGCGGGCTATCAGGCCGTCTACGAGTCCCTGCTCGGCCGATCGGAGAGGGCCGTCCGATGATCATCATCGTCGCCGCGCCATGGATAGGCTTTCCCAACGGCACCGCAGCCACATCTCGAGTGGCCTCGTATGCAAGAGGTTTGGCGGCGGCCGGTGAGGATGTGCACGTGATCATGCTCGGTCCGAGCGAGCTCGACGAGGCCACCGCGACCAACACCGCGGTCAGCGGTGTCTACAAGGGCATCCCTTTCGAATACACGAGCACTTCGACGGTCAAGCACCGTTCGCTGCTCATCCGCCGTTGGCGCACGGTGTCCAGTCTGCTGGCCGCTCGGCGCCGCATCCGGGAACTCCACGCCCGAACCGGAGTGCGGGCCGTGTTGCTCTACTCCCGCTCGATGCCGACCTCGTCATTCTTCGGGCGCGTGAGTCGTTCGGTGAATGCGCTCTACCTGGCAGACCTCTGTGAGATGCCCTACTACGACATGACCGCCGGCGCCGCCCGTGGCGCGCGCCAAGAGCGGTACGGACGCCTCGTCATCGGCCGGCTCGATCTCGTCGTCGCGATCTCCCGGTACCTCGCGGCGTACGCCACCCGGCACCTGCGCCCGGGCGCTGAGGTCATCGTGCTGCCGATCATGGTGGACTGCGATGAGTACCGAACCGACGTGCCGCCGACAACCGCCCCCCGTCTCGTCGTATACGTTGGCATGCTCAACGAGCGCAAGGACGGCGTCGCGACACTGCTGAGAGCGTTCTCGCGTGTGGCACCGGACTTCCCCGACGTGAACCTTCGGCTCGTGGGTGATTCCGATGAGGCGCGCGTCTCCAACGTTCCCGAGTTCCGCCGGATCGCCGAGGACCTCGGCATCGCTGATCGCGTGGAGTTCTCCGGGCAGGTCCCGCGCAGCGATATCCCGGGCCATCTGCGCGATGCGTCGGTCCTCGTGCTCGCTCGCCCTGCCAGCCAGCAGGCCGACGCCGGATTCCCCACGAAGCTCGGCGAGTACCTGGCTTCGGGCAGGCCCGTGATCGTCACGCGCACCAGCGACATCGCTGAGTATCTGGTCGACGGCGAGAGCGCGTACCTTGTACCGCCCGATGACGAAGACGCTCTCGTGACGAAGCTGCACCGTGTCCTGGCGGACCCGGGGGCGGCGGCAGTCGTCGGGGCGGCGGGACAGCGCGTGGCTGAGGAGTCCTTCGACTACCGGGTGGCTGGCCACGCGCTCGCCAAGGAACTACGCCGCCTGAACGAAGGCCGCGGCTAGCGCCTGCCCACGCCCACGTAGGTCCCGCCGGCGGCGCGGACCGCAGCGCCGTCTACGCAGTTGCGGCCGTCGAACACGAGGCGCGGCTCGACCATCGTCGCGACCATCTCCCGCCAGTCGGCGCTCGCGATCTCCCGCCACTCGGTGGCGACCACGACGGCGTGGGCGCCTCTGAGCGCGTCGGCCAACGTCGCGACCTGCTCGAAGCCGGCGACGCCGGTCAGTCTCCCGACCGGATCGAACCCTCTCACCGCCGCACCGTCCGCCACGAGCGTCTCGATGATCTCGACCGCGGGCGCCTCGCGCGTGTCATCCGTGTGAGGCTTGAACGTGAGACCGGCGACGACGATCTCCTTCCCGGTGAGATCGCCCAGTACGCTGCGCAGCTTCATGATCGGCAGCAGCCGCTGACCGCTGTTGACGTCGATGACCGCCTTGAGCAGGTGGAAGTCGTAGCCGTTCACGCTGGACAGGTAGTCCAGCGCCTTCGTGTCCTTCGGGAAGCACGATCCTCCGTAGCCGATGCCGGCGTTCAGGAACGCCGGGCCGATGCGGGGGTCGAGCCCGACGCCGTGCATGACCTGGTCGACATCGGCCTCGAGGCGGTCGCACAGTCGCGCTATCTCGTTCGCGAACGAGATCTTCGTGGCGAGGAAGGCGTTCGAGGCGTACTTGATGAGCTCGGCGCTCGCGATGTCGCACGTGACCACCGGCGCATCGATGCCTTCGTAGAGAGCGGTCACGCGCTCGACGGCCGCGGCGGTGCCCCCCAGGACGATTCGATCGGCGTGGAACCAGTCGTGGACGGCGCTACCCTCGCGGAGGAACTCGGGGTTCGACGCGTACTCGATGCCCGCAGAGGCCAACGCGTGGGAGAGCCGAGTACCGGTACCCGGCGGGACCGTGCTCTTCATCACGACCACGGTGCCCGCTGCCGCGCGCCGGACGACAAGGTCGATGACCGATCGGGCGAACCGCAGGTCGGCTGCTCCCCCGGTCGTGGGAGGAGTCCCGACGGCGACGATCACGAACTCACCGCACTCGCTCATGTCGTCGGGGTGACCGAACCTCAGGTTGCCGGCCGCCACGGCGGCGTCGATCACGTCCGCCAGCCCCGGCTCGTGGAAGGGGACCTCTCCCCTGCCGAGGGTCTCGAGTTTGGAGCGGTCCACGTCGAGCACCTCGACGCGATGCCCCACCGCGGCGAGACACGCGCCCGTCACCAGACCGACGTAGCCCGCGCCGAATACCGTGACCTGACAGGGATCCAATGCTCGCTCCAAGGGTGTGTCGAGCGGGTGCTTCCTGCTCCACGATAGCATCAGGCGGTCACGTCCGGTCACGGACGTCGCGCGGCCAAGAGACTCGTCACGGCGTCCCGAGCAGCCACCGATACTCGGCCGCCAATCCGGCGGCGAGGTCCACCTTCGGCGCGAAGCCGATCTCGGAGCGAGCGCGCCCGACCGCCGCCCATGTGTCGGTGACGTCTCCGGCCTGGATATCGCCGCGTCGGACGTCGAGTTCACGCCCGCACACGGATCCCAGGACCTCGAGCGCATCGGAAAGCGATACCCGGGATCCACCGCCCAGATTGAGAACGGATCCGGCTCGGGCAGCGGGCGCCGCCACGATCCCGTCGACGATGTCGGAGATGAAGGTGAAGTCCCGGGTCTGGCTGCCGTCCCCGAACACCTCGATGGGTCGACCCTCCAGCGCCGCACTGATGAACTTGTTGAAGGCCATATCCGGCCGCTGGCGAGGACCGTAGACGGTGAAGAACCGGAGCGACACCGTCGGCACACCGAAGTTGCGCGCGTACAGCCGCGCCAGGTGCTCTGACGCCAGCTTCGTCACCCCGTAGGGAGAGAAGGGCCGGCACTCGGCCTCCTCGTCCATGGGAAGGACGGGCGTCTCGCCGTAGACGGAGGAGCTCGACGCGCAAACGAATGAACCGATCCCGACATCCTTTGCACATTCCAGGAGCGCCTGGGTCGCGAGCACGTTGTTGCGCACGTAGGTGTCGAAGCTTCTGCCCCAGCTTCCGCGGACGCCCGGCTGGGCCGCGAGGTGGTAGACGTGGTCGACCGACCCGACGATGTCCCGGAGGGAGCCGGCGACGTTGACGGCGCCCGCGTTGTCGGACGCCAGCTCGAGCAGGTCCGCCTCGACAAGGCTGAACGACGCGCTGTCGCGCGCCGCCACGAGATTGCCCTCCTTGAGGTCACGGGAGTAGTAGGCCTCGAACGAGTCGACCCCGACGACATCCCACCCCTGGGCGAGCAGCCGGTCCGTCAGAGACGAGCCGATGAAGCCCGCGCAGCCGGTCACCAAAGCACGCATCATGCCCTCCAAGCGCAACCGGATCCGGACGCGCATCGCCGACCCCATCCTACCTGAAGGCCGCGCCCCCGAGGCCCTGGCAGCATCTGGTGCGCTCAAGTCCGTCGCCAAGATGGCCGATATGCCAACTGACACGCAACCGCGAGGAGGAAATCCGCGATGAACGGGAATACTACGAGGAACAACGGTACGCCGAGCATGCCCAAGGGGCGAGACTCCCGTATGGCCCTCCGACACGCCAGCATCACCGCAGACCTCCTCGCCGTCCTCGTGGCGATGATCGCCGCGATCGCGATGCGCGGAGTCGTCGCGCCCTTCCTCAGCCTCGGCACCGAGCCGTTCACTGCGGAGTGGCCGCTCGCGATACCCTTCCTCGCCGTTCTCGGCGTCTTCTATTCGATGGGCCTCTACGAGCGCGACGCCTTCATGTCGCGACCGCTGCACGCGTGGATCATCGCGCAGGCGTCCTTCGTCGCGTTCGTCGCCTCCGCGGCGGCGGCGTTCCTGATCGGGTCCGGCTGGTTCAACGTCACGAGGCTGGTGCTGGTCCTCACCTTCCTGATCTTCGTGGTGCTGGACCTCTTCCTGCGCCTGGTGCTCCTCCACCTGATGTACGTCTCTTGGGTGGACCGCTGCCTGCCGCTCGGCCTCGTCGTCGGGGATTCCCCCGAATCGCGAAGGATCACGGAGCGCCTGGCGACGCTGCGAGGGTTCAACCTGATCCGCAACGCCAGCCTCTCCGCGGGTGCGCAGGGCTGGACGAACGCGGTGACGATGGGGCTGGCGCGGTGCTCTCCATGCGGAGGCTCCGCGAACTCCGTGTTCGTCGACAGCAGCAGCCTCTCGCCACGTGAGGTGCTCGAGGTCATCGTTGCCGCGCAGTCTCGCGATGCCGAGGTCTACGTGATCTCCGGCCTGTTGGGGCCTCTGGACGGCAGCAGGCTTCTGACCGGCCTCTTCCACACGCCGGTCACGCGGGTGCGTGGAACGCTGACACGGCCGCCCGCGTACGCGCTGAAGCGCACCATGGACATCGTGGGCTCGGCATCGATGCTGCTGCTCCTGTCGCCGGTCATCGGCGTCGTCGCGGCGATCATCAAGGCCACCTCTCCGGGGCTCGTCTTCTACTCCCAGACCCGTGTAGGCCGCTCGGGCACCACGTTCCAGTTCCTGAAGTTCCGGTCGATGTACTCCGACTCTGACGCCAGCGCCCACGAGGAGTACGTGCGGGCGATGATTAACGGCGAGGCCGAGCCCATGGGCACGGACGCCGAGGGCAACGGGGTGTTCCATATCGTCGACGACCCTCGCGTGACCCCGATCGGAAGGTTCATCCGCAAGTACTCCCTCGACGAGATCCCGCAGCTGGTCAACGTGCTGCGCGGCGACATGAGTCTCGTCGGCCCGCGACCGCCTCTGCCATACGAAGCGCGCGAATACGATGCCTGGCAGGCGCAGCGCCTTGAGGTGCAGTCGGGGATCACCGGCGTGTGGCAGGTCATCGGCCGCAACCGCGTCTCGTTCGACGAGATGACCTTCCAGGACCTCATGTACGGCATGAACCGAGGCCTGTGGGTCGACCTTCAGTTGTGCCTGCGGACGATTCCCGCGGCGCTGCTCGGAAGCGGTCTGTAGACCCTTCCGGTCACACCGCCAGCAGAAGCTCCCCGTCGTCGCCGATGTCCACGGTGACCTTCGAGCCCTCGCCCACCGTACCGTCGATCATCGCCTTCGCGACCCGGTCCACCACCTCGCGCTGGATCGCGCGCTTCAGAGGCCGGGCGCCGAACACCGGGTCGAACCCGTCGAGACCGATCCGCTCGAGAGCCGCGGGCGTCAGCACGAGCGCGATCTTGCGCTCCGCGAGACGCGCGCGCACCTGCTCGAGCTGCAGGTCGACGATCTGCTCGATCTGCTCCAGCGTGAGCTGATGGAACGTGACGATGTCGTCGATGCGGTTCAGGAATTCCGGCCGGAAGGTCGCGCGCAGGGCCTCCTCCGCGAGCTTGGCCGCCTCGGACTCGCTGCCCTGCTCCACGAACTGCTGGAACTGCGAGCCGACGTTGCTGGTCATGATGACGATCACGTTGCGGAAGCTCACGACGCGACCCTGGCCGTCGGTCAGCCGGCCGTCGTCGAGCACCTGCAGCAGGATGTTGAACACGTCGGGATGCGCCTTCTCGATCTCGTCGAGCAGGACGACCGAGTACGGGCGGCGACGGACCGCCTCGGTCAGCTGACCGCCCTCCTCGTATCCGACGAAGCCGGGAGGCGCGCCGATCAGGCGCTGCACGCTGAACTTCTCCATGTACTCGGACATGTCGATGCGCACGAGGGCGCGCTCGTCGTCGAAGAGGTACTCAGCGAGCGCCTTGGCCAGCTCGGTCTTCCCGACGCCGGTCGGCCCCATGAAGATGAACGTCCCGATCGGGCGGTCCGGATCGGAGAGCCCCGCGCGACTGCGCCTGACGGCGCCTGCCACGGCAGCGACAGCCTCGTCCTGACCGACGACGCGCTTGTGGAGCAGGTCTTCCAGGTGCGCGAGTTTCGCGAGCTCGCCCTCCATGAGGCGCGACAGCGGGATGCCTGTCCAGGCGGAGACGACCTCGGCGATGTCCTGGTCGTCGACCTCCTCCTTCAGCATGGGTGTGCCGGCCTGGAGCTCCTTGAGCCGGGCGTCGGCTTCCTCGATGCGCTTCTCGATGTCGGGGATGCGCGCGTAGCGGATCTCGGCGGCGCGCTGCAGGTCGCCGGCGCGCTCCGCCCGCTCCTCGTCGGCCTTCGCGGCGTCGAGTTCGGCCTTGGCGGTGCGGACGCCGCCGATGACCTCCTTCTCGCTCGTCCAGCGGGCCTTGAGGCCGGAAAGCTGTTCGGAGAGAGCGGCCATGTCGGCCCTCAGCGTCTCGAGGCGCTCGGCCGAGGCAGCGTCGGTCTCCTTGGCGAGCGCGGCCTCCTCGATCTGGAGCTGACGCAGCTGACGGTCGGCAACGTCGACCTCGGTGGGCATCGAGTCGATCTCGATGCGCAGGCGGCTCGCCGACTCGTCGACGAGGTCGATCGCCTTGTCGGGAAGGAAGCGATCGGCGATGTACCGGTGCGACAGCGTCGCCGCCGCAACGAGAGCGCCGTCCGTGATCCGGACGCCGTGGTGCACCTCGTACTTCTCCTTGATGCCGCGCAGGATCGCGATGGTGTCCTCCACGCTCGGCTCTCCGACGTAGACCGGCTGGAACCGGCGCTCCAGGGCCGCGTCCTTCTCGATGTGCTCGCGGTACTCGTCGAGCGTGGTGGCCCCCACGGCGCGCAGCTCGCCGCGCGCGAGCGCGGGCTTGAGCATGTTCGACGCGTCGATGGCTCCCTCGGCGGCGCCGGCGCCGACGATCGTGTGCAGCTCGTCGATGAACAGGATGAGCCGCCCCTCCGCCTGCTCGATCTCGCGCAGGACGGCCTTGAGCCGGTCCTCGAACTCGCCACGGTACTTGGAGCCGGCGACCATGGCGGCGAGGTCCAGCGCGACGACCTCCTTGTCCGCCAGCGAAGACGGGATGTCGCCGCTGACGATCCTCAGCGCGAGGCCCTCGACGATGGCCGTCTTGCCGACGCCGGGCTCGCCGATGAGCACAGGGTTGTTCTTGGTGCGGCGCGAGAGCACCTGGATGACACGCCGGATCTCGGAGTCCCGGCCGATCACCGGATCGAGCTTGCCGTCGCGTGCGGCCTGGGTGAGGTTGCGGCTGAACCGCTCGAGCGACTGGAACTGGGACTCGGGATTCTCGCTGGTCACGCGGGTACCGCCCCGCAGCTCGTCGAGGGCGGTCCCGAGGCGCGCGGGCGTCACGCCTGCGCGCGCGAGCGCCTTGCCCGCGTCCCCGGAGTCCTCGGCCATGCCGATCAGCAGGTGCTCCGTCGAGACATAGGTGTCCTTGCGCGCCTCAGCGGCCTTGAACGCCTGCTCCACGACCGTGTTGAGCCGGGGACCAACGCCGACCTGCAGCCCCGCCCCGCTCACCTTCGGCAGGCGGGCGATCGCCTGGCCGACCTCGGCGCCGATGACGTCGGGATCGGCACCCACCTTCTGGACCACGGGCCGCACGATGCCCTCGGCCTGGTCGAGCAGCGCCTTGAGCAGGTGCTCGGGCTCGATGACCTGCTGCCCGGCGTCGGCGGCGATGCCGTACCCGGCCTGGAGCGCCTCTTGGGCCTTGACGGTGAGTCGGTCGAGTCGCATGGGATCACGTCCTTCAGGATCGGGGACGCGGTGACGCCGCAGCCGGCGACGTTCGCCGCGTGAGATCGTCTAGAGGTGGTAGCGCCGCTGCAGGCCGCCGCGCGGGATGAGCACCAGCTCCGTCCGCACGGCGGACGCGCGCGCGGCCTCGTACTCGGCGGAGCGCCTCCTGACGGCCTCCAGCACCAGACGCAGCTGCTCGTTCTCCGCGACCAGACGCTCGCGCTCGTCCTCCAGCTCCAGGATGCGGACGACGCCTGAGAGGTTGATGCCCTCCTCCTGCGTGAGCTGCTGGATGAGGCGCAGGCGCTCGATGTCGGCGTCGGAGTAGACGCGGGTGTTGCCGGCGGTGCGCTGAGGCGAGACGAGACTGCGTCGCTCGTAGATGCGCAGGGTCTGCGGATGCACGCCCGCCAACTCGGCAGCGACGCTGATCATATAGAGCGGACGGTCGCTGTCCGCGAAGAGGTTGCGTCGTCTGCGTGGCATGGCTGTCCTGGTGCCTCCTAGTCGTTCGAGAAGTGCGGGCGCAGGTCGTCCTTCGCACCGCGGGAGGAAGCGAAGCGCTTCAGGAGGTCCTTCTGCTCTGAGTCGAGATCGGAGGGCACGACCACGCTGACCCGCACGCGAAGATCGCCCTTGCCGCTGCCCTTGAGCTTGGGCGCACCCTTGCCCGGCAGCTTGTAGACCTTGCCGTCCTGCGTCCCGGGGGCGATCTTGATCTTGACCCGCCCGTCGGGCGTCGGGACCTCCACTTGCGCTCCGAGAGCGGCTTCGGAGATCGAGACCGGAAGCTCCAGGATCACGTCCGCCTTGTCGCGCGAGAAGTACGGGTGCGGCTTTATGCGCGTCACGACGTAGAGGTCACCGGAGGGGCCCCCGCCGACCCCGGGCTCACCCTTGCCCTTGAAGCGGATCTTGCCTCCATCGGTCACGCCGGCCGGGATCTGCACGGTCACCGGCTTGACCTTGACGACGCTGCCCTTGCCGCGGCAGGTCTTGCACGGGTTCTCGATGATGCGGCCGGAGCCGCCGCACCGCGAGCAGGGGCGTGACACCGAGAACATCCCCTGCCCCTGCGCGGTGTGGCCCGTGCCCTTGCACACGGGACAGGTGACCGGCCCGGTGCCGGGAGCGGCCCCCGAACCGTGACACGTCGGGCACTGCTCCGTGCGCTGGACGTCCACCTTCGTCGAGACGCCCGTGAGCGCTTCGTCAAAGGTGACGGTGACCTCGTAGTTCAGGTCGCGGCCGCGCTGTGCGGCCGGACGGCGCGACGCGCCCCTGCCGCCACCTCCGCCGGAGAACATGCTGCCGAAGATGTCGCCCAGGTCGCCGAGGTCGACGTTGGAGTAGGTCTGGCCCCCCGGCATCCCGCCGGGCCATCCGGCGCCCCCACCCGGGAAGCCACCGGAGCCGCCCGTCCCGGGAGGTGGGTTGCCGCCGAAGTAGGCGCCGTACTGGTCGTACTGCGTGCGCTTCTCGGGGTCGGAGAGCACCTCGTAGGCCTCGCCGACCTCCTTGAACTTCTCTTCCTTGCCGCCGGCGTCAGGGTGGTGCTTGCGGGCCAGACGGCGGTACGCCTTCTTGATCTCGTCGGCGGTGGCGGACTTGGGCACCCCGAGGGTCTCGTAGTAGTCCTTGGCTGCCATGGCGGCGGGTCCCGGCTCCTAGGCCGTGACCGTGGGGCCGCCGGTGCTGACCACGACGGTGGCAGGACGCAGGACGCGGCCTCCCAGAACGTAGCCCTTCTGGTAGACCTCCACGACCGTGTGCTCTGGCAACTCGGGATCGGGGCGTTCTGAGACGGCCTGGTGCAGGTGTGGATCGAACGCATCGCCGAACGGGTCGATGACGGTCACGCCCTCGTTGGCGAACACTCCGAGGACCCGACTGCGGACCATCTCGACGCCGGTGAGCAGATGCTCGAGTTCGCTGCCCGACGCCGCGCTCGCAACGGCATGGTCGATCGCGCGGTCGAGGTCGTCGACGACCGGGAACAGCGCCTCGACCAGGCGTTCGCTCGCGCGGGCGCG
>Ga0209748_1000186_pt1 | contig 37594 bp, 32 predicted proteins | sample BarGraIncu00421A_FD_185490 | JGI IMG/M metagenome (GOLD analysis project Ga0209748, IMG submission 185490) | Arctic peat soil microbial communities from Barrow, Alaska - Barrow Graham LP Incubations 004-21A (SPAdes) (version 2) | ecosystem: Environmental > Terrestrial > Soil > Wetlands > Peat... | reverse complement strand
TAAAAAATCGTTATTTCCAGGTACGACTTTTTTTCCTGTGCAGTAGGGGCAACCTGATCCTGCGGTACGCTTATCAATGGATTGCTGCCAAACATGCCCTTCCGCTAAACATTTCCAATAAACTATTTCATGGGAAAACGCTTTGAAATTTTCTGGGCCTTTCTCGTTTTTTTCGTAGAACCACTCCTTTACTAAGTCAGGCCTGGTAGTAATAAGATCTGTTTCGCCTTTAATCGCCTTTCTCCCTGAACAATAGGGGCATCCATTTTTATCGATTGTTCTGTGGTAAATGGCAGCATCCCATCGATGCGCTTCCTTGCAGCACCACCATATGATTTTATGCGAACCTGGAAGGACATCATTTGGCAATAATTCACCGTTTTTTTTGTAGTCCCATTCTGCGGCCAAATCCGGGTATAGTGTTTTTAAGTCATTGAACCCTGAAAGCACTTTAACACCTTCACAATAGGGACATCCAGTACCTTTTGTTCGTCGGCTAATTGGAGCTTTCCACTGATGCTCCTTATTGCAGCGCCACCATACAACCATATTGGACTGTGGCAAAAGGTCTTCCGGTTTTAATTCGTTATTCTTGTAATAATCCCATTCTTCGATCAAATTTGGGTAAAGTGTCTTAAGATCATTTACGCCAACTACAGGACGAATATGCGCGCAATAAGGGCAACCACGTCCTCTAACTCGATCGTAAATCCGAGCCTCCCAATGATGCTTTTCATTACAAACCCAATGGACCTTTAGATGGGAATAAGGTAAGATATTTTCAGGTAGAACATTCACATTCCTTTCGTAATCCCACGCGCTAACTAATTTAGGGTATTTTGTTTTAAGGTCGTTTACTCCTTTAATAGCCCATCGTCCGGAACAATAGGGACACTTTCCTCCGCGTGTTCTACTAATGATAGTTGCAGCCCATGAATGGCCTTTTGCACAATTCCACCAAACAATTAAACTACTAGACTTAGAAACCAGATTGGGAGACAGATCACCGTTTAGGGCAGTATCCCATTCCGATAACAAATCAGGACATGACTCTGCGAATGATTTTCTTAAGTGTTTCATTGTTTTTTCAAGGAAAAAAAATCAATTGTGTTACCTTGCATTTGCACGATTTGGGGGTTAGATTCTTTGAATAGAAGAATGCTCTCTGCTAAAACGGAAGATAAACTAAAAAGAGTACCTTTTGCAGTAATAATACTGTTCTCTAAATTGGTGATGGAATCGTCCTTAACACTGCCGTTTTCGACTTCAATGCGTAATTGCATTTCTTCATCGACAACATTCTTAAGGTAGTTAATCTGTTTAGAAATTTTCTTAATTTCAAGACCTAAGCGGTCCACTTCTTTCTTCAAGGATTCATATTTTTTATTAGTTTTCTCCTTTTCATTTTCCATTGAGAATTTCAGAACATTGATATCTTTTAATGTTTCTGTCATCTGTTGCAGAAATTCAAATTGTTTTGCTTTGGGCTTTTCCCAAAAAAGGTCTAGTTGCCCGAAAACAATTTTTTCATAATCATTGCCGTTAGAACCGACCAGAACGTTTATATCATCGATATAATTTTTTGCGTGTGGATTTCTTGAAAAATCATAACTTTTGATGCCTAAAAACTCTTTTTCCTCCTCGGCCCATTCCGAGAGCTTAGAAAATTTAATTTTGCGATGAGGGAATTGTTTATGATATTCTATGCATAAATCCAGTAGAGATTCGGTATCGTATTTGCTTTTTCTACCCATCATTTTCTCCTTCTTGTAGTGATTTTTCTTTTCCCCACGAATACCTTAAAAGGTGTTGATGCAACTCCAAGTAAAGCTTTTCAAGTTCGTTACTGAATCCTTTTTCAATTCGTACACAGTCCATTAGGGCCTTTATTTCATCTTCGATAATCTTGCATTTCTCCTTTTCTTTGCGAATTTCCTGTTTTAAGTCTGCTTTGTCAAGCTTGTAATAGGTACATCCCCAACAAGTGGATAAACAATTCTGGGTGATACAATCCTCAATATTATTTTGATCCTTTGCTCGAAGATTGGACATGCAGTTGCTACCGGTATGAATTTCTATCAAATGCGTTGAATCCAGCAATGATACCTTTGCGGCTGTTTCGTTTTGATATCTTTTTTTTAGTGCAGAAAACCTAAAAACACTCATCGCATCCACAAAATCGGTGAAATTCGAGCCATAATACGCACTCATCTCAATGCTCTTTTGACCAGATAAATCCATAATTCTACTCAAAGGAACACCTTGAAAATGAAGATTAATGATAGCAATATGTCTTAAATCATATGGGTTGATGAGTTCAATCTTTTCTTCGTCTGTTTGGTTCAAGATCCACTGATAATTGTTTGTATTTTTCAAATTCTGATTATAAAAATTATCTCTGAGACATCTTAAATCACGTTCATTATAAACGTTGATATCAAAATCATCCTCTTTCTTTCTAACAGGTAAGAATATTAACTCCCGTGGTATATCTTGTGACAAATTTTGGAATTCTATGATATTACCCGCAATATCATCTGAGATTTCAAACTTTACAATATAATAATCATCTAAGTTATATTCAACTTGTTTATAAATATTACCTTTGAGTTTTGATTTTCTCAGTTCGATTAAAAAGTGTCCCTTTTCGTTTTGAGAGATGCAGTCAAAAGGTGTCATGCAGATTTCAGTTGGACGCATCGGGATAAGGAAACATACAGATAACAGAAAATAAAGAGGGAACACCCGAATTCGATCTTTCTTGGAGCCATCTTTCCACACCATCGAAACAGCATCTTGCCATATCAAGTATTGACAGTAGTTTTTTAACTTTCTTTTACCACTAACTACTCGCTTGATTTTAATGTGAGAACCCACTAGATCACATTGCTTGTCATCAAATCCTAAAAAAAATTTAAAATTGTCAACTATAAAATAAATTCCTTTACTTATCTCTAACGATGGAGATCCGCTAAAATATAATCTTTTGAGGTTGGTGTTAATTGAATTAATGCTACTTAATATATAACTTGTCATCAACCATAAAACGTAAAATTTTAAGTATTCGACCATTTTTTCAGGAGGAATCTTTAATTGATGTGTTAATGCATTGTTATCGATAGTTTTTGGAGCGAAATGAAAAGCAAAGATGTTTTTTGCGTCTTTAATTCTCCATGAATCACCATTAAAAATACAACCAGGTTCAATAATTTCATCCTCTTGAAAGCGCTTGAATTTATTTATTAGGTTTCTTTTCGTAATTGTGTTTAAGACAGGGTTATTAACAGTACGAAATGATAGGCTGTTTTCGGACATTGGATACAAATACCCTAGATTCAGAGCACACTTTAAATCCATATCAATACTCCTTTCTTTTAACTTTATCTTCAATTCTTTCCTTCTCAGAAGCGATAAGATAAATAAATTGCTGTTGTTCTTTTTTGTCCAAGCGGTCATAAATAAATGTCGCCAATTCATTAATTGCGGGCTTAATAATAGTGTTAATGACCATTAAGTCTTTAGGATTAAGCTTGTCATTATAACGTTTAAGGGCTTCTGAGTAGCGCTTAAAAACGCTTTGTACACCGATTTTTGTGATAACACAATATGGACAATGGGTACAATCCTTTTGCGTTGGCATTGCACAAGCCATGTTGATAGCACGTAATAAACAATAATTGCCATCTTCTTTGGCAAAACCATAGCCGTTTCCAATTGCATGATAAGCCATCAGTGTGTTTGCAGTGGTGAGTAAGTTGCTTTGCTTAAGATCTTGGAGTTTAATAAGAACGTGAGCATTTGTTTCACGCCTTTTGTAACTGTTGATGAAATCGAGCTTTTGGAAGTAATTGTCAGAAATTTCATCTAGCTGAAATTTCATATGAATCAATACATTTATCTCCAGCGGAGATAAATGTATTGATTGAATCAACTTCGTCTGATCCGGCGTTGTAAGCGCATTAAAATTATCAAAGCAGCTTTCCAGGAAAAGATATGGGACAAAGCCCAATACACCACGCTCACAGATTTCATGAGATATGAGTTCAATCGTTTCCCCAGTAAAAGCTCCATCCCGTAAATAAATGTTTGTCGTCTCAGACTGAAGTAGGTTATTAATCTTATGATTACGCGCTTGTGCAGCAATTGTATAGGATGTTAAGGGACTATCACCTTGGTTTCGAGAAATTTTCTCGATGCCTTGGAGGTAGAACTTGTTCATTTTTCTAGTTAGTAAGTTGTTGTCGTTAAGCCCATCTCGCATGTACTGTCCAAAAATAGAAACGAGAGTTTCATTCCTTGCGTAATCATTTCGTCTTACATGAACTAATTGACCCTTATTACCATTCTTTTCATGATGGGCGAGTATGAGCATAATTAAACCAAAATGTTCTTTCATGCCTTCTGTCATCGCAGCGGTCAGACAACCACTTGCTTTTATTCCCGTCTTAGAAGGGTAAGTAGGGTTAAGTTCGATTTTGCTAATGAGGATATTCGCAGCCTTTAATAATTCTGCTACCGGAAGCCTATCAAGTTTTGCTTTCATCTCAAAATCCTCGATGTCTATACCATCCAGATATTTCCAGTTTTTCAAAATATCTGAAGAACGCCACCCTGTAATGAATAACACTGAAACGTAAAGCCAAGTTTGACAAATGAAATCCGATTCGAAAGCTTTTTCGACGATATGATTTTCTTTATATTCTACTTTATCGAATATTGCCTTAGCCATGCTTGCAATCTGTTTTAGTGGATACGCATCAGTATCCATAGTATAAAAAGTGGATTTAGTAACAGAGAGGGGGGTATAACCAACCACCTGTTTGTTTTTTAAATAAGTTGAAAAACGTGCAAGGGTAATTTTCTCATTTTTTGTTTTACAACGCATGGCTAATTCCATCAACTCATCATTGGTCATCATATAAAGCTCTTTATCTGCCATCATAAGCTGAAGATAGACCATCGCATGATGTTTTTTAGTGACGGGCACTTCATATTTTAAAAATTCATCATACTTTAGTCGGGCTTTGGTATTCTTCGTTATATGGAATAACCTTAGATTTTCAATGAGTTCCTCATTTTTTCGGTCGAAAATAATCAAAAAAACATCAACGCCTGCAAAGAGTTTATCTTTATCATTTTTCAAAAGAAAAAGATCGTCTTTGTACATTTGCGCTTTCTTAAGATTTATGAAAAAGTTAAATTCAATATTTTCGTACTTGTAAAAGTGAACACCGAAAAAGTCATTTTCTTCAAGGTAACGCATCAGTTTTTGCCGGTGCTCTATATAGATAGAACCATACTTTGCCTCTAATTCTTGAGAACGCTGGTTAATCGTATCTAGAAGACTCATCCATTTATCCTGTACGGCTTTTATTCGCTTGATTTCCTTGCTATTAATTAAAAAAGACTTTTTTGTTGGATTTGCTTTAATCTTTCCTGATTTAATTAATTCAGTCAATCGGTCTTTTTTAATTGACGTCAATCGGTTCACCGCATCAAGATTTAGCCATTCTTTTTCAACTTTTGTTAGGCTTAAACTGAATTCATATGCTTGAACTTCGTAATCATCAAGAAGGGAATCATCCTTTGACTTTGCATAGCGCTTAATAATATCGACATCGGCTTCCCTGAAAAAATCACCTGAAAAGTAAAGTAATGTTTTTAAGTGGGAGAATACCACCTTTTTGTTTTTGAGCCGCACGGAAAAATAATTTATCTGGCTTAGTTCAATTATCGGATTATGATTCTTTAAGTAAGTATGGATGTCATGGAGGTTGTCTTCTTCAAAATGAAGGCGTTGGGCGACTTCGTCATCCGCATTTTCTAAATCAGCTATAGTTTTGATCCCATATTTTAGTAGCTTTTTTTTGAACTTTGGGATAAAGTGTTTCGGTATTCTATTGGCTTCTGCAATCGTCTTAACTTTTGAATTAAATATATCATTCATTGAAATATAGCTCCAGTTCACCTTCAAAAATTAACGACTGTAAATTTAAAGCAATCTCTTTATAACGTTCCATAAAAATACCTTTGTTATTGATATAGGCAATGGATGATTCCATAGAACGGTCTCCACGCCAAGCCATTAGCTGCATGGCATTGATATTCTTAATATGAGAGATTAAATATAACGTGTAAAAGTGTCTGAACATATGTGCACCGGGATATTCCTCCTTGTATCGGTCAATGTACATTGCATACTTTTGTTTGTGCTCATATATATGTAATGAAGCAATGTACTTCTCTATTTTCGGAAGTCCATAACGATTAAATAAAGACTTGACGTAACGACAGTAGGTTTGAACTGCTAGCGGCCTACCTTGTATACTATAGAATGCCGGAGCATTATCCTTGTTTAGGTCCACATTGTGTTTGAATTTCTGATTGATTAGAATTAAGTAATTCTGAGTTTCTTTCTCAAGTATTTCTTTAAAATCAGGATATACTGGTTGCCTACGTATTATTTTGACATTACCGATTGGCGTATCTGTCACAAAATCCAAATTATTTACATCAATTGTATAGTAATTTTTTTGAAGTGATACCAATTGAGAATAACTAATATTACAAACCTCCCCTTCACGAAGTCCGCAAAAGGCTTGGAGCATTATTGGTAAAACAAGATTTGGTGCGTATTGGCGTGCGGCTAGTAAAATACAGGGTAAGAAGGACTCCGGTAATTCACGATTCTTATTAAGAATCGATATTCGAGGTTTATTCAATACAATGTTCGGGACAAGTTCGATCTTTCTAGTGGTTTTTTTATAGTTGTTTCGGATGACAATTTCTTTTTGCTTATATAGTTCATTAGCAGTGTAATCAAAAGAAACTTCATTTTTGTGCTGATCATAATATTTCGACAGGAAAGCAAAGACAGTTATGATTCTTTTTGATACAGTTTCTTTTTTGGGAGGTGTGTTGGTTTTATTATATTCTCCTATTGCAAAGGTTTGAAAGATGGCTTTTATGTTATTATAGGTTAGTTCTTCAATGGAAGTAAAATCATGTTCTATAAAAATCTTATTCAGAAACCAGCACACATTGTTCAGTGCCATCCTAATGGTTTTATCTGCTTTATAAAAGCCGTTTTTAGAGTCAAATGATACATAATCTTCAAACCGTGTATAATTCAGTACTAAACTGTTAGTCTTATCCACCAGGCATATGTGATAATGATAGGACATTCCATAGTTTGTGACAAAATTTAATTTCCGAAGTTCATACTTTAGTATTACTTCATAGTGAAAACTTGAAAAACTGAACATTCTTCAGGGCACCTCCTTTATCTTTGATGTACATAATTAGTAGGACAATATAGTTGTGGGCAAGTTCTAATAAGATTAATAGAGAAATAAGATCAGCCAAATAATCAAGAGTTAAAATCGTAAGTGAACATGACTTGCGGATTCAGCGCAGGATAAAAAGTTAGCTGATCCAAAAACCACCGAAAAAGAAATTCGTATTTATATTTACACAAATTATTGTATAAATATTCAAAATATAATATAAACCGATTTCTTTGAGCTAATTATACCATGAAGGTAATTTAAATAAACGAAAAATATTATAATTATAGTATACAGAACGTTGTAAACAGGAGGTTTCAGACCAATTATTAGGAGAAATAATGGACATCTAAATACTCCTGTTGAATAGTGTTTTTTCCTCATATATGAGGAAAAAACACTATTCAACAGGAGCGAGATATTGAAATTATCATGTCTTAAATACGTGTGATTTAATAAATATTCATATGGTAAAAATAGAATCGATTATTAATTTTTCTTTAAGTTATGATATGTTGAAGGAACAATTCAGCGCCATTGGCCGGGGATCTAATGACCCTATGATGATAGTCTAAGTATTTTTTCTGTATCACCTTCCCGATGTCTGGGTTTCTAAACGAGCCCTGACAGATATTGTGTACAGATGGTTTTTTAAACCTGGGCATTAATGATCTGGTTCCCGATGATACCACCATCAGTTATTTCAGAATCAATCGCATTACTGCCGAGCATTTTAAATCATTTTTCACAGAGATTGTTAAAAATTCATTGACCTGACCCTCATAAAAACGAAGCGTTTCATCATCGATTTCCCGGATGTTGCTGTCAATACGAATTACCCCTCAGAAAAAAATAGCTAGAAGTGCTTTCAAAAAGGTAATGAAAGAAGTTTTTAAGTTTAATGAAGCATTAACTACAGAGATGCTGGTGGTATTTAATCAGACATCGATGCAGCCTATGAAAAATCTGACAAGGTCAGTTGACGAAAACATTTTGAGATCATTCAAGAATATTTAGACCTATTATATATCCGGACCTATGATGAATTACAGGACAAGAAAAATATCTGTAAGCCTTCGGGATGTGCTATGTCCTGTTGTTCCAATATGCTAATAACACTAAAGATAAGATTATCAGCTTCGTCGATCCGGATGCAAAGGTTGCTCACAAACGCGTACCAAGATAAAGAAAGGTACAAAAATCATGTCATCATTGAAGAATATAGCGAAATTATCCTGGCATCGGTCCAAACCCCTTTTAACACAGGAGATGCTGATACCTCAGACTTAAAGGGGCAAATATTCATATTACCATGGCAAACATGGCCTCCAATATAATAAGGATGGCTAATTTGTTGTACACTGAAAAAGAAATAGTGACCATTTAAAAGAAAAAGTATCGAAAAGGCACTCAGCTATTTAATATTACAATCTTTTAACAACTTATACCAAAAATTAATTGCTAATCCGTATTTTTCTTTTTAACTTGATGAATATTCATTCATGTTTTTGGTAAATGTTCGATTTTTAACCGTTTTTGGGGGTTTCATCCCCACGTTGTTTATAGAACTAGCCCACATAAAAAAAGCTGTCAGAAAAAACTGTGGTCAATCCATCGTCTAACCGCTAGAATTAAATATAAACGACAAAAAGTAAACAAAAAAATAGAGTGCAATTAAAATTAATTGTCGAACTCTATTTATTACCGAACTTTATTTTTTTCTGATAGCCGCTTTATTTTACATTTAATATGCTAGTATTATCGGCTTGTTTTGCTATATTATTTTTTTTTACTCTCCTCAATAACAAGAAGAGTTATCATTTTGTAAAACCCGTTTTAGTGATAGTTCTTCTGAAAAATCAATGCCTCCACTGGTAATCTTTGGAGTAAGTAAGCTTTTTAAATCAACAATAAAGGGATCAATGATCAGTTCGCCATTGATAAGGGAAACCGCTTCTTTCAGATCCTTCAGAGGAAATATATCCACACCCTGGACAACTGCCGCTTCATATCGATTAGCATAGGGAACCAGAATCTTTTGGATGCCCGCTTTTTTCGCTTCTAAAACCATTGGAAGAATGCCATTTACGCAACGGATATCACCACTCAGGGAAAGTTCGCCAACAATCATATAATCTTCGGGATGATCCCAGGGGAGTTGGTTTGAGGATACCAGGATTCCCAGAGCAATGGCCAGGTCAAAGGCCGGGCCTTCTTTTTTTAAGTCAGCAGGAGCAAGGTTAATGGTAATGCGTTCCATGGGATACTGAAAACCGTTATTCTTTATAGCAGAAAACACCCGATCTTTGGATTCCTTAATGCCGGTATCCGGGAGGCCGACCAGAGCATATGATGGTAACCCTCGTGAAACGTCAATTTCAACCGTAACGATAACACCATTTACACCCATTAATCCGGAACTTTTAATCTGTGATAACATTGTCGTCAACCTCCTTTTTCCTGATTTTAATTATACAGGAAAGAAAGATAAAAATATAGCGAAATATTTTAAGAAATTCAATACCGTTTTTATTTTTGTAGGGGAGATCTGTCAATTTTTGATTTAATAGGATTCGCACTTATATTATTTGGTATAGGATTCACAGTGGTACCTATTCGATCAGTTGATCGCGTTGAAGAATTTAGTGCTGATTATAAAATAGCAATAAAAAGCCTGCCCTTCGACAAGCTTTTTTTATTTTAGCATTTTGTTAAGATTTATTAATATTAAAACTATTCTGGCAAAAGTACATCTGCTTTTTTGAGTTTAATAAGTACATAAGCAATAGCACCAATTGTAAAAGCGGCCAGGCTGAAGTAGAAAGGGAATTTCAATATGCCGGTTTGTCCTAATACGTATGCCATTAAAGCAAAGAAATAAGCGGATGTAAAACCTCCGATATTCATTGATGCTAAAACAATTCCGGATGCAGTTGGAATTTGGCTGGGATGAACTGCCGCACCTAAATCCATGAAGATGGTTGGGACAATGAAACTGAATCCAAAACCGGCTGCAGTTGCTCCAATATACATGAACAGGATTGTGTTTCCAAATCCAATACTTGCCATTGCTATTGCTAAGAGTCCAAGACCAAGAGCAAAAGTATTTTTTTGGAAGATTCTAAAGACTTTGGCAAAAATAAACCCTGCGATCATTCCACCAACAGTAAACATGGTAAGAACTAAGGCTGCATCTGCAGGGCCACCCATGCTCCCGACAGCAATCAGAGTTGACATGTTTACTAATAATGGGTATAAAAGTATCATGATTGCAAAGATTGCGAAAGCAAAACCGTATACGGATGCTGGCATTTTTGGTTTTATTTCACCTGCTGAAGTACATGGGGCTTTTGCGGGTTCTGGAAGAAACAGGATCAGGATAAAAGTGACAATACCAAGACCATGAACAAGGAAAGAATATCCCCAGAATGCTGATGCTGCAATTCCGCCTAATAATTGAAAGAGTATGCCACCAACATTGGCAGCAACATTACCAAAACCCATCATTTGTGCTCGTACCTCACCATCAAAGAAAGCGATAATAAGTGCGGCGCCCAAAGGTGTGACAATTCCAAGACCGATACCAAAGATGGCGCGAACTGCTAATATGGCAAAGAAATCTGTCATGAAATAGGGAGCAATACCACCAAATATGAAGAGAAGCATACCGATGATTAATAGGGTTTTATATTTAATCACATTTCCGGCAAGCCTGCCTGAAATCAATGTTGCCGGTACGGATATAAGCACTGCACCGGTTGAGACCAAAAGCAATGTGGTAAATGAAATGGTCGGAAATGCTGCGGCAATACTTGCAAGTGCCGGGGTGATTGTACCAATTCCCATTTGCACGAAGAAGACCGATAAAACAGCAATTTTTAAAAACGTTTTATTTTTCATGTTTACCTCCAAATTATTTTATTAATTATTTTTAAATTAAAGCCTTTTAAATCTGCGAAACATAAATTTTTGTCAATTTCAAGTTCAGTCATTTATCACCCTTTCTTTTTTTATATTATGAAACCTTATAAAGCATTGAAGCACATATTTAACGACTCTAATTACTTAAAGTTGTTAAGGTGAAATATAACAGCATATCTTCAGAGCCCGAAGGATTTTTCATCATCTTGAGCTTCTGGTCAATGTCATATTTTTAAACGTTTTCATTAAATACTAAGTATTTAATATATAAGAAAGTAATAAGCTATATACAATATTAGTTGCATGTAAACTGTGATTTGATAATAGCATGATAAAAATCTGTTGTCTATAGTTTTTTTAAAAAAAATAAATGAAAAAAGCAATATTTACGATAATATCAGCTTTATAGAGGAAATGTAAAGGTTAAACACTTTAAACTAATGTTATTTACAAAAACATTAGAATAAATATTTTAAAATAATGATTGACATAAACATTAAATAGGATTAAAATTCAGTTATCTTTTAAAAGAGTCAGAAGAATAAATTGCTCTTAAAAAAGTGCAGGAGAAAAAATAAGTTAGAATAGGAGGTAATTGGATATTGATTATAATAGGAGAAAAAATTAATGGTGCGATCCCTTCGGTAGCTAAAGCAATCGTTGAAAAGGACGCTGACTTTATTCGTAATCTTGCTAAAATTCAAACCGCAGCAGGAGTTCAATTCATTGATGTCTGTGCTTCAGTAGAGGATAGCATTGAACTTGAAACAATGAAGTGGTTGATAGACTTGGTACAAGAGGTAACAGAAACTCCGATTGCAGTGGACAGCCCCAATGTACATATCTGTGCAGAAGCCATGAAATTCTGTAATAAACCAGGTCTGTTTAATTCCGTATCATTAGAAGGTGACAAAATTGAGTTGGCATTTTCTGCCATTGCTGACACCGAGTGGGAATGTGTTGCCTTATTAAATAGCGATAAAGGAATTCCTAAAACCGCCAAAGACCGTTTGGATGTATTCGCAGATTTAATGGTAAAAGTGAAGGAATACAACATTGATCCTTCCCGGATGCATATCGATCCTTTAATTGAAATGCTTTGTACATCAGAAGACGGCATCAAAATGGTAACCGACGTCATCAGGAAAATAAAAGAACAGTATCAGACCATTCATGTTACCGGGGCTGTGAGTAACATCTCATTTAACCTGCCTGTTCGTAAAATGGTCAACATGGGCTTTGTCGTCCTGGCAATGAATGCGGGGCTGGACAGTGCCATTCTTGATCCCACCAACCGCGATTTGATGGGTATCATCTTTGCAACGGAAGCACTCTTAGGTGACGACGAATATTGTATGGAATATATCGGTGCTTACAGAGAAGGCATCTTCGGACCTGTAAAGAAATAACAACGAATGAATTCAGAAAATTGCACAGCATAACAAACACAGGACTTTATACTTTGGTGTTGGTTTTTATAAACCATCCACCAGGATGAAAATTAATTAATCAGGAGGAAGAAAGAATGTCAAAAATCGATGAAGTAAAAGCTAAGGTTGAAGCAGGAAAATCCAAGCTCGTACCGGGTTTGGTACAGGAAGCACTGGATGCAGGGAATACTCCTCAGGATATTCTCGATGCAATGGTTGCCTCAATGGGTGTTATCGGAGAAAAATTCTCTACCGGAGAAATTTTCGTACCTGAAATGCTCGTTGCAGCCAAAGCAATGTCAAAGGGTGTGGACGTACTTAAACCACATCTTGCAGGAGATGGTTCATCTAAATTAGGTACCTGTATTATCGGTACTGTTGAAGGCGATTTGCATGACATCGGCAAAAACCTGGTTTCATTAATGATTGAAAGTGCCGGATTCGATATAGTGGATCTTGGCGTTGATGTACCAGCCGAAAAATTTATTGAAGCCATTAAAGAAAATACAAATGTGAAAATAGTGGCATGCTCAGGTCTTCTGACATCGACCATGCCAGCCATGAGAAAAACCGTTGCAGCCATTAACGCCAGCGGATTAACAGGATTCAAGGTCATCGTTGGCGGCGCACCGGTTACACCGGAATTCGCAGCAGAAATTGGAGCTGATGGATTTGCCCTGGATGCAGGTACCGCCGCTGTAAAGGCAAAAGAACTGGCAGCTGCTTAAACTAAAATCTATAAAAAATATACAAGGAGGCCGAATATGTTAACAAAAAGACAGAATTTAATGGAAACCATTAAAGGTGGAAAACCGGACCGGTTTGTGAAGCAATACGAATTTATGAATCTTATCCTCGAAGCACCAATGGGCGCAATGGTTGGTCCGGGTCAGACAATCAAGAATGGATGGGGCATTACATTCACCTGGCCAGAAGGTCAACTGGGCGGTTTCCCGATACATGATGCTGCACACAAGGTATTAAAAGACATTACCGAGTGGAGAAAATACGTTAAAGCTCCTGCCGTTGAAACATCAGATGAAGCCTGGGCACCAGCTGTCGCTCATGCCAATGCGGTTGATCGCAATGAAGAATTTGTAACCGCTTTTGTAGCACCTGGCATTTTTGAAATGACCCATCATCTTATGGGAATGGAAGATGCTTTAATGGCGTTATATGAAGAACCGGAAGATATGCATGACCTGATTGATTACCTGGTTGATTATGAATTAGCCTATGCAAAAGTAATGGTCGATCATATCCATCCCGATGCTATTTTCCATCATGATGACTGGGGCAGCCAACGTTCGTCATTCGTTTCTCCGGAAATGTTTGAAGAATTCTTTGTACCAGCGTATAAGAAGATCTACGGCTTCTATAAAGACAATGGTGTTGAACTCATTGTACATCACAGTGATTCCTATGCGGCTAACCTGGTTCCGGCTATGATTGAAATGGGCATTGATATCTGGCAGGGAGTTATGACAACCAATAATGTTCCGGAGTTGATCAAAAAATATGGTAAACAAATCAGCTTTATGGGAGATATTGACAGTGGTGTTATTGATTTCGCAGGCTGGACACCTGAAATCGTTGCTGAATATACAGAAAAAGCCTGTAAACAATGTGGTAAATTATACTTTATTCCAGGTGCAAGCCATGGCTTGAATTTTGGATGTTACCCAGGCGTGTATGAATCAAATGACGAAGCCATTGACAAAATGAGCAAGGAAATGTTCTAGAGAACAAATCTGTACTTCATTATGCAAATTTATAGCGCTATTCCTATAGGAACCTAATGAGTTTCTAAGTGCGAATGGTGCTATTTTTATCATCTGTAGATGTGTTGGGTATTTGCAAATGCCTGATTAAAAACTTAAGGCAGGAAAATTATTATGATTGAAATATCGGATGTTTTAGATCTGGCAAAAGAAAATGGATTCACTAATGCTGTATCGCTTGAGGTTTCATCGATCCATTTATACCCGGATGTACGAAAAATGTGTGAGGATAATAAATGTCACCTCTATAATACGAATTGGGCATGTCCTCCTGGGTGTGGAACCCTTGTTGAATGTGAAGAAAAGATAAAGAAATATAACCGTGGCGTAATCGTTCAAACAACTGGCGAATTAGAAGACAGCTTTGATTTTGAGGGGATGGAAAACATAAAAAACAAACAAAATTTATGCTTGGATAAATTCATTGATAAGCTGGACAGCCTGCAGATTAAAATGCTGCCTCTTGGAGATGGATGTTGTTCGCTTTGTGAAAAATGCACATATCCGGAAAAGGAATGCCGTTTTCCAGATAAAGCAGTTTCATCCATGGAAGCGTTTGGTATTTTGGTAAGTGATTTGTGTAAATTAAATAATATAAAATATTATTACGGACCAAAGACCTTAACTTATGTTGGGTGTGTTTTATTTGAATAATCTCAGAAATAAAAACGCCGCTGGAATTTATATTCCAGCGGCGTTTTTAGATTAAGTTGTTATCTTAAATTGGATGATTCAAGAATACCGATTATTATTACAAAACAACAAAGTTTTTCTCCATACGCACTTGAATTTTCTTCTCGATTTCAAACGATTCTTCAATTACTTCTGAAATAATATGCTGATCAAGACCCATATTTGACAGTAAAAGGTGGATGCTGGCATTTATGAAATCAATTGAGGAACAGTCAATAAGACCGGCATCATAGGCGAGGTTAGAACCTTGAAAGGCACCCATATTGGCATAGGTAATGAATGAAATCTCAAACTCATTATAGTGGAGACCACAGCTCTTAGCCAGGTTGCGCCAAAAATCATTCATAACAGTCTGCTCTTTATAGATAATATTTTCACTCAATAAATCATAATAAAAACGACTGAAATTCTTATTGACGCGCATATTGTCGTTATGAATCCGCATTTCGACGGCTGTTCGCAAAAGAAGGGTGGTTTCAATATTAGCTTCATCTAATTTTTCTTTCACCACCGTTTTAAGGCAGTCCATGAGTTCATCATACACTTGAATCCCAAGACCGCCTTTTGAGCCAAAATAATAGTTAATGAGGCCAACGTTTGCCCCGGATTCTTTTGCGATCTTCAGGCAGGTGGTGCTGGTATAGCCTTTTTCATAAAATAAACTTTTGGCAGCTTCATATATTTTTTCTTTAGTTTCTTTTCCAACTTTGTATTTTCCCATATTTTCAACCTTCTTTTTTTATTGAGTACATTTAATAAAAAATGCAACTTAAATAATCAATTCACAATAAAATTGCTTGTAAATCTTATCATATTTTTAAAGTAAAAACAAGGATATCAGGTTGGGATAAGGTGTTTTCTTGACAGAAATTTCAAAATATGATAATATCAAGTTAGTGATTTATAAACTTAGTAAATTACTGAATGGAAAAAGGAGCGTGAAAATGAAAATACCAACAACATTAAAGCATAAACCGGTGATTGTCTCAGAGGATTATGATAAAATAGATGGCAGAGATATAAATTCGGATGCAAAAGGTTTGTCGATTGGTTTGGCACAATGGAATGATCGGGGCAAGGTTGATGTGTCAGCAAAAGTGTGGCGTTACACCGGTGAGAAATGGTCGAGACAGTCCGAGGAAATGCCCCTGCATCGCGTCATTGATTTAGCGATCCTGGTATGCAGAACCAAGCAGTATTTTCGGGAAGCCTATCGATACGAAAAATTATATGATGAAAATCAGCCGGAGATTGACCGGATCGCCTTACAGGGTGGTGCCATGAATGTATCAGTATGTACGGACAATCAAATGATTGATGAGGATATAAAGCTGGTGCAACAGGCCCTGGCAAAGGATGATGAGTTAATGGGAGAGCGTTTAGCTCGTTTGGCTGGAATTCTAAGAGAAATGGGATACTAAATGAAATTGGAATGCATAAAAAAAAGCAAGCGTTAGCTTGCTTCGGATCTTAATGCTGAGTCAGCCATTCACGATTGATGGCAATGGCTTTTTTGACTTGTTCCTCGGCAGGACCACCGATAATATTACGCTGATTCACACAGACGTTTAAGTCAATGGCATGGTAGATGGTGTCATCAAAAACAGTTGAAATGGTTTTATATTCCTCTAAGCTCAGATCATCCAGACTTTTCTTTTGATCCAGAGCATAAAAAACAAGTTTTCCAATGATTTCATGGGCATCCCTAAAGGCGACCCCATGTTTTACCAGCCAATCAGCGGCGTCTGTGGCATTGGAAAACCCACCGGCGGCGGCTTTTTTCATGACGGATTTATTAACCGTCATGGTTTTAACCATCTTCGCAAAGGTAATGGCGCAAATACTGATGGTATCATAGGCATCAAAAACCGGTTCTTTATCTTCCTGCATATCTTTATTGTAAGCAAGAGGAATCCCCTTCATGGTGGTAAGGAAACCTAAAAGATCACCATAAACCCGTCCGGTTTTTCCGCGGACTAATTCGGCAATGTCCGGGTTTTTCTTTTGGGGCATAATGCTGCTGCCGGTACTGAATGCATCATCCAGGGTAACAAAATTAAATTCACTGCTGCACCAAAGAATGATTTCTTCGGAAAAGCGACTGAGATGCATCATAAATACAGAAGCGGCTTCAAGAAAATCGATACAGAAATCCCGGTCGGAAACGCCGTCTAAACTGTTCAGTGAAACAGCGGAAAACCCCAGCTCTTTTGCCACTGATTCTCGATCCAGGGGATAGGTGGTGGTGGCAAGGGCCCCGGAGCCTAAGGGAAGGGTATCACTCATATGAAAAACCTGATCCATTCGGATGACGTCCCGTTTAAACATTTCCACATAGGCCATTAAATGATGACTAAAGGTTATGGGTTGTGCTCTTTGGAGATGGGTGTAACCAGGCATAATCGTATCGGTATGATCAACGGCTAAATCCAGAAGGGTCGTGATCAGATCACAGATAAGTGTTTTTGTTTCCAGGGAAATATCTTTCATATAAAGACGCATGTCCGTAGCAACCTGGTCGTTTCTGCTGCGTCCGGTATGCAGCTTTTTGCCAACTTCTCCAATGCGTTCGGTGAGAATCGCTTCGACATTCATATGAATATCTTCCATGGCAACAGAAAATTCAATTTTTCCGGCATCAATATCTTCTAAAATATCCAGAAGAGCTGCAATAATACAGTCAGATTCTTTGGGATCAATGATGTTTTGCTTTCCTAGCATCCGGGCATGGGCAATGCTTCCGTAAATATCCTGTTTGTATAAACGTTGATCGAAAGAAATAGACGAATTAAAATCATCGGTTAATAGGTCGGTTTTTTTCGAGAACCGACCTCCCCACATTTTTTTCATTGTGACTATTCTCCTTTTTCTTCTCGGCTCATTCGCATTAGCGCACGAACCTTGAGTGGCAGACCAAAGAGGTGAATAAAGCCTTCAGCATCCTTATGATCATAAAGATCTCCGGTGGTGAAGCTGGCAATTTCGGCATTGTATAATGAGTAGGGAGATTCCACACCGGTAAGGATGATATTCCCTTTATAGAGTTTAACCTGGACAGTACCGGTAACGGTTTTTTGGGTTTCGTCAACGAAAGCGGTGAGTGCTTCACGAAGCGGGGTGTACCATTCGCCGTTATAGGCAAGTTCAGCAAATTTTACAGCTGCCTGTTGCTTAAAACCATAGGTTTGTCGGTCAAGACACATGTGTTCTAATTCTTCATGGGCCTTGTAAAGAATGGAACCACCAGGCGTCTCATAGATTCCACGTGATTTCATACCTACGATGCGATTTTCAATTAAATCAACCACGCCGACACCGTGTCGTCCGCCGATGATATTAAGTTTACTAAGTAATTCACGGCCATTCATCGCTACGCCATTAAGCTTTGTCGGAATGCCTTGAACAAATTCTAAATCAACAATTTCTGCTTGATCGGGAGTTTCTTCAATGGGAGTGGTCATTTGCAATAATTTTTTATATTGTGGCGCTAAGGATGGATCTTCCAATTCAAGACCTTCGTGGCTCATGTGCAAAATGTTTTTGTCACGGCTGTAGCTGTTGCTAATGGTCATTGGAACTTTAATATCGTGAAGGATGCAGTAGTCCATGGCATCTTCTCTTGATTTAATATCCCAGATTCGCCAGGGGGCAATAATTTTCATCTGAGGTGCCAGGGCCCCAATGGTCAATTCAAAACGGACCTGGTCGTTTCCTTTACCGGTAGCACCGTGACAAATGGCTTCGGCACCTTCCATTTCTGCATATTTTACCAGAACCTTGGCGATTAATGGACGTGCCAGAGAGGTTCCCAACAGATATTTTTTTTCATAGATGGCATCAGCCTTTAGCGCCGGCCAACAAAAGTCTTCAACGAATTCGTCGGTGACATCTTCAATATACAGTTTGCTGGCACCGGAAGCAAGAGCTCTTTCTTCCAGACCTTCCAGTTCGTTTTCCTGTCCGACGTCGACACAAACGGCAATGACTTCATAATCGTAGGTGTTTATTAACCATGGAATAATGGTGGTGGTATCTAATCCACCGGAATAGGCAAGAATTACTTTTTTCTTCAATGTTATATCCTCCTGAAAATGATCTATATTTGATTATTGTTTTTTTATTACATGAATTATTATACAATCAAATGATCATAATAGCAAGTATAAAAAGATAATTGTTTATAAAATGTTATAATTATTCATAAATAATGCTTGAATATTCATCAGAGATCTTGTATAATACATAAATAAATATTTTTAAAAATTTACATACTGACAGACATCCATCAATTAATTTGGTAGAATAGGGAAAGCGAAACAAATTTCTTCGTAGTAAAGTCAGGGAAGGAAACAAAAAATGATTAAAGTATCCGTTATCGGAGGAACAGGTTATGCAGGACAGGAGCTCATCCGAATTTTAATGAGACATCCTGAGGTCGAGGTTGTGACAGTGGGATCAAGAAGTTTTGCAGGCCAGAAGCTCAGTGATATTTATCGGAATTATGAAGGACTTACTGATATACTCTGTGAGGTAGCCAATATTCAGGAAATGGCAGAAAAATCCGATGTGGTCTTTCTTGCTTTGCCTCACGGACTTGCATCAAAATTGATTACAGAAGATATACTGAAACAAACCAAAATCATTGATCTGGGTGCTGACTTTCGGCTTAAAGATGCTTTAATCTATGAGGAGTGGTATAATACTGAACATTATAATAAGCCACTATTAAAGGAAGCTGTTTATGGTTTATGTGAAATTCATCGAAATGACATCAAAAAAGCACGGTTAATTTCAAATCCAGGGTGTTATACAACCTGTAGTATTCTAAGTCTTGCACCTTTAATAAAAAATAATATAATTGATGAAAATAGTATTATTATCGATGCTAAATCAGGGGTAACCGGAGCCGGGCGTGGAGCCATGTTGGATTTCATGTACTCGGAATGCAATGAATCGGTTAAAGCTTATAAAATTGGGGAGCATCGTCACACCCCTGAAATCGAACAGGAATTGCAGTTATTTAATGGCGGGGATTTCAAACTATTGTTTACCCCACACCTTGTTCCCATGAACCGTGGGATTCTTGCACTCTGCTATGCCAATTTAAAGACTGACATAACACTGGAAGATTTACAGGATGTGTACAGAGATTTTTATAAGGATGAATATTTTGTTCGTTTCACCGGAGATAAATTGCCTGAAACCCGTTGGGTTAAGGGGTCGAATTTTTGCGACATCGGATTAAAGATCGATCCTCGAACGAACCGAGTGATTGTTGTCGGTGCCATTGATAATCTTATTAAGGGTGCCGCCGGACAGGCCGTTCAAAATATGAATATTTGTTTTGATTTGGATGAAAAAACCGGAATCGACTTTATTACCGATTTCCCCATATAATACAGGAGAGAAAAATGAAAATAATTAAAAATGGTTGTGTAACAACCCCAATAGGATTTAAAGCAGGGGGCTTTGGTTGCGGGATAAAAAAAGAAGGGCTTGATCTTGGCATGATCTATTCCGAAATTCCAGCAGCCACTGCGATTATGGCTACTACCAATATTGTCAAAGCGGCACCGATTCTTTGGTGTAAGGAAGTCATGAAAAACCCCGTTAAACAGACTGTTATTGTTAACAGTGGCAATGCCAATGCCTGCACCGGAGAACAGGGTATGACGGATGTATTAGCGACGGCTAAAAAAGTGGGAGAGGTTTTGGGCATTGAACCGGAAAGTGTTTTAGTTGCATCAACCGGGGTTATTGGTCTACCTCTTCCCGTTGGGAAAATTCTTTCAGGCATTGAATCCCTGGTGCCGATCCTGGGATTCTCAGAAGAAGACGGATTGTCAGCCGCAACAGCGATTCTTACCACGGATACCATGATAAAAACCGTCGGGGTTGAAATTGAAATTCAGGGAGTCACCGTAAAAATTGGCGGCATGGCAAAAGGGTCAGGAATGATACATCCCAACATGGCCACCATGCTTTCTTTTGTGACTACGGATGTGGCGATTGAAGTTGATGTCCTCCAGGACCTTCTGAATGAAACGACCATTGACAGTTATAACATGATTTCAGTGGATGGGGATACAAGTACCAATGATATGGTTACCGTCATGGCCAATGGCATGGCAGGGAATATAAAACTTAAAAAGAATGCACCGGATTTTGAAATCTTTAAGGAAGCCTTTATATACGTTCATAAATCCCTGGCGAAACAAATCATTCGCGACGGGGAAGGTGCCACAAAATTTTTGGAAGTCAATGTCCGTGGTGCAAAAACAAAGGAAGATGCAAGAACACTGGCTAAATCCGTTGTTACTTCCAGTTTGGTAAAAACGGCAATGTTTGGGGAAGATGCCAACTGGGGACGTGTTCTTTGTGCCTTGGGATATTCAGGCGCCATCTTTGATCCCCTAAAGGTTTCCTTGGTGTTTTCGAGTCAGATTGGGATGATCACTTTACTGAATGATGGGTTTCCTATTGCCTTTGATGAAGCCGAGGCGAAAAAAGTATTATCAGAAACAGATATTATCATCACTGTGGAATTGCAGGAAGGTTATGAAAAAGCCGTTGCCTGGGGTTGCGATTTATCTTATGATTATGTAAAGATCAACGGTGATTATCGAAGCTAAAAATTGCCCTGACATTACGCTGAATGACGTTGCTGAAAGATTCACCGTTTCCTGCCGGTTTTATATGCGGCCTCACGGAAAATAATCAAGCATCGTCAGCAGCAGTTGTTATACCCATTTAGTGAAGATGACTGATGAAAAAATAAAGAAAGAAGTTTAAAATGATGGAAAAATATATTCAAAAGGCGAATATTCTTATTGAAGCTTTACCTTATATTCAACAATTTAAAAAGAAAACCATTGTTATCAAGTATGGTGGCAGTTTCATGTATGATGAGGCAATTAAACAATCCGTTATGGATGACCTTTCACTGATGCGTTTGGTTGGGATTCGCCTGGTCATTGTTCATGGTGGTGGAAAGGATATTTCGGGTCTCTTAAACGATCTTGATATCCAGACTGAGTTTGTTGAAGGTTTACGTATCACTAATGAAAAAGTTGTGGAAATTGCCGAAATGGTTTTATCGGGAAAAATAAATAAAGAAATCGTTCAGCTGCTTCAGAATCGTGAAATCAATGCTGTCGGCATTTCAGGCAAAGATGGCGGAATGATCAAGTGTAAGAAAAAATTTGTTCAAGACCTGGACATTGGCTTTGTCGGAGAAATTATTCATGTGGATAGCAAGATCATAACCACGTTGCTGAAGGAAGATTATTTACCGGTTATTGCCCCTATCGGTACGGATAAAACCGGACAAAGTTATAATATAAATGCGGATCATGTGGCTTCTGCCATTGCAACTGCTTTGAAAGCCGAAAAATTAATATACTTAACAGATACGGATGGCGTTTATATGGATCCGGAAAATACGGATTCTATAATTCGTCGTCTTTTTGCGGAAAATGTACCGAAACTCATTGAAGAAGGCGTTATATCAGGGGGAATGATCCCAAAGGTTCAGAACAGTATTGATGCTTTAAATCAAGGGGTTAATTCGGTGCATATTTTAGACGGCAAGGTTGAACACTCGCTGCTATTAGAACTCTTTACAGCAGCTGGTGTTGGAACCATGATTCGTCGTTCAATTCTATAGGAGGATAAAATGGATTTAATAACACGTGGAAATAATGTGATCATGGAAACCTACAAACGTTTTCCCATGGTTTTTGAAAAAGGTCAGGGATGCACACTGACTGATAATAACGGAAAAGAATATCTGGATTTTGTCGCCGGAATTGCTGTGAATGCCCTGGGTCATTGTCATCCGGGACTGATGGATGCGATGAAAACGCAAATGGAAAAGCTGGTGCATGTTTCTAATCTTTACTGGTCTGAACCAGGCATTGAATTGGCGGAGATACTCACAGCGGAAAGTGGCTTGGATAAGGTTTTCTTTTGTAATAGCGGGGCTGAGGCCTGTGAGGCAGCATTAAAGTTGTGCCGTGTTTATGGAAAGCAAAAAAAGAGTAAGGAAGCAGTAGAAATTATTGCCATGGAACAATCTTTTCATGGCCGGACTTATGGGGCCATTTCAGCCACCGGCCAAAAGAAATATCAAGCGAATTTGGAACCTCTTTTGCCTGAAATCTATCATGTGCCGTTTAATGATATCGATGCGTTAAAAGCGCAAATCAGTCCTAAAACCTGTGGCATCATTTTAGAACCGATTCAGGGTGAAGGCGGGATTTATCCGGCAGATCTGAGTTACCTCCAGGAAGTTCGAAAAATTTGTGACGAAGAAAACATTGTTCTCATTTTTGATGAGGTTCAAACCGGGATTGGGCGTTCAGGAAAGCTGTTTGCCTATCAGCAATATGGTGTAACCCCGGATGTGGTAACCATGGCTAAAGGTTTAGGCGGTGGTGTTCCCATTGGCGGCATTATCGCGAAAAACCATGTGGCTGAAGTCTTTACACCCGGTACTCATGCGTCGACCTTTGGAGGGAATCCCTTTGTTTGCGCCACTTCAAAATATGTGCTGGAAACATTAACGGCTCCCGGATTTTTTAATTCAGTGGAAAAAAATGGCGCTTATCTCAAATCAAAGCTGGAAGCGTTAAAAGAAGACCACCCGGCAATTGTTGAGGTCCGTGGGTTAGGTCTCATTATTGGGGTGGAAGTATCCACAGATTTGAGTACAATCGTGGCAAAGGCCATGGAAAAAGGTCTTCTTCTGATTGGTGCAGGCAGTAACGCCATTCGATTTGTACCACCACTCATTGTCAGCAAAGTAGAAATTGATCAGGCTGTTCAAATTTTTTCCGAATGTTTATAGTTGAATATTTCAAATAAAGGCCCAATTCTGTTAATGAATTGGGTCTTTTTTTAATAAGATTGAAACAGTCGTTCCTTCATTGGGCTGGCTTTCAATGAGCAGTTTGCCATGGTGGATATTAATGATGCTGTCGATAATGGACAACCCCAATCCGGAACCACCTGTTTCTCGGGAGCGGTCGCTGCTAATCCGGTAAAATCGTTCTTTAATTTTTTCCAGTTCAGCAGACGGAATTCCAGGGCCGGTATCGCGAATGGAAATAACATTCATATTCTGATCAACAGTACGACAGCTAAGGGTGATGGTGCTTTCGGCGGTTGAGTACTTCCTGCTGTTATCAATGAGGCCTCGAATGGCTTGAATCAGCAGGCCTTCGTTTCCCCGGACAAAAACATTGTCGCAGGATTCCATCAGGTATTGATGATGGGGATCAATCATTGGAGCTTCATAATAAATTTTTTCTAAAATTTTAGAAACATCCAGGCATTTAAAATCCTCGTCAAAATAATTGTTTTCGATTCGAGTGATGAGTAAAAGGTCTTCTACCATTTTTTGCATACCCTGAATCTCTTCCATAATGGCTTCGATGGATTCGTCCATAAGCTGAGGATCTTTTTTTCCCCAATCGGCCAGGATATGGGTATAACCCTGGATCACCGTTAGCGGAATACGTAACTCATGGGAAGCATCAGAGACAAAACGCTTTTGGTTTTCAAAGGCAGATTCCAGCTTTTCAATCATTTGGTTCAATGAAATAATCAATTGATCCAACTCGTCTTTGTTTCCCGTTTCTTCAATTCGGGTGTTTAGATTATTCTCAGTAATGTTTTTCGCAGTTTCAGAAATTTCAATCAGCGGTTTTAAGGAGCCTTTGGTTCCGTAAATACCGATGAGAATAATAGCAAAGAGGCTTAAAACACTCATACCTATCATTAATATAAAGAGGGTCGTCATAAACACATAGCTATCATTTAAGTTTTTAATGATCTGAATATAAATAATATCGCCATCGCCTAGGACATAATAGGAGCCAAGGTAATAATATTCAATCTGATTATAACGAAAAGAATCGGCAGTAATATTTTGATTTTTAGAAGCATCATTTTCAAAACTGAATTCAAAAAAATCCTGATTGAATTTATCCTGATTTTCAGGCACAAGGATATCATTGAGAAGTTCTGAGGATTGGTAAATATTCCCACCATTATCAGAAAGACGATAGGTTATCAGGGAATTATCTTTTACATAGGGATATATTTTATCGGAAATCACTTTAAGGCGTTCTTCATGAGGTAAGCTCAAAAGCAGGGACCTGTTTTCTTCAATAGTATTCACCACATAATCATTAAAGCGCACCATCGTGGACTCGTTTTCATTCAGAATAATTTGTTGTGAGAAAAAGAAAACCATTAAAAAAGAAATGGTTAGCACAACGGTTAAGCCAAGAATAAAAAACAAGACAATGCGATGATAAAGCTTAAGCGGTTTTTTCCGTCCCGGAATATTTAGCTTATCGAACCACATAGCCACGGCCTCGAACGGTTTGGATACGTTTTTCATCATAATCCCGATCAATTTTATCACGGAGATATTTAATATAAACATCAACGATATTGTCGCCACCTTCATAATCAAAACCCCAGACCTTATTTAGAATTTGTTCTCGGGACTGGACTAAGTCATGATTAAGAACAAGAAAATAAAGAAGATCAAATTCGGTACGTGAGAGTTCGACCGATTTCCCCTGGCGTTTTACAGAAAAGTTGTCTAAGTTTATTTCAATATCCATAAAGGAGATGATACTATTTGTGGATTGCTGGATGACATTTTTTCGGATGTTTGCTTTTATCCGCGCCAGAAGCTCATCAAAATTAAAGGGCTTTGTTACATAATCATCAGCACCCAATTCAAATGCGGCAACCATATCTTTGGTATCATCCTTTGCCGTGAGAAAAACCACCGGCATTTTTGGGTTTTTGGATTTGATGTATTTCAGAACCTCAATTCCCGATGCCTCGGGAAGCATACTGTCAAGGAGAATCAGGTCGAAATTGGGAGTGTGATTGACCATTTCTATCGCTTCTCGACCGGTAAAGGCTTTAAATGTAATGAAACCGGCATGGTTTAATTGGAGCTCAAGAATACGGGAAATTTTTTTATCATCTTCAACAATAAGTATCTCTTTCATGTTACGCTACCTCCTGATTTCATAAAATAATATCACAGTTTCCTGTTTTTAAATAGTCTTAAGATGAGAGATTTCATATAGCTTTAAGTTTTAGGAATTATAATTACTCTGTAGAGATATAATTAAAATTTGAAACATGGAAGGAGTCGCCTTATGCGCATATTATTTGTAGAAGACGAAAAAAAAATCACTGATGCACTCCAGGAACTCTGTAAGATACAAAACATCGATTGTGATATTGCAAACGATGGTGAAGAAGGCTTGTTGTTCGCCCTTAACCCCATTTATGATGTCATTGTTTTAGACATTATGCTGCCAATTAAAAGCGGAATTGAAATTCTCCAGCAAATCAGAGAGCAGGGAATCAATACCCCGGTACTGATGCTGACTGCTAAAGGAACGATTGATGATAAAGTTAAAGGTTTAGACTTAGGCGCAGATGATTATTTAATTAAACCCTTTTCGGCTAAGGAACTTTTTGCACGCATCAGAGCCTTGGGCCGGCGTCCGGACCATGGTATCAAAGGTGAGACCATTGTATTTGAGGATGTTAATTTTAATACGAAAAAAAATATTCTCCAAACCGCAGAAAAGGAATTCAAACTTTCAGTGAAAGAAGCGAAAATTTTAGAAATGCTTTTGAAACGGCCAAATCAGGTATTTACCCGGGAACAAATTTTAGATCGGGTCTGGGGTTTTGATAAAGAGGTTAATGAAAATAATATTGAAATTTATGTTCATAACCTGCGAAAGAAAATCATTAACACTCAGGTGAAAATTGATACAATTCGAGGGGTTGGTTATACACTTGGAAAAAAATAGGTTGGAGAATTAAGTCCCATGTTTAAAGAGATTAAACGAAAAATCACGATGTTTAATACCATTATCCTTATTATTTTTATGTTTATATTTATTTTTCTGGTCGGTTTTCTTGTAAAATGGAGTCTTAATCTATCAGGAGAAATATATTTAACCAATGTTGCCAAGGAAATTATTCAAAATGATGGTACTTCAGAAATACCCGCTATTGGTTCTGTTGACTCGGTCCACGATAAATTTGGATATCAATTTATTCAGTGGGACAGCAATCATGTGGTAAAGAACATGAAGGTAGATGATCGGAACTTAATCGTTTTAGGATATGAATTAATCAATAAGGAAAAGCCACCTTCTGAATTTGGCATGGTTCTTTCCGATAATCTCAATTATCGGGTGTATACCGTGCAATATGCTAAAAATAACACTAACTATGTGTTACAGGTTTTTCAACAGGTATCCACTGAAGAATCCATTATTGCTTATATGATTTCATTTTTGCTGCTCATTGGTGTCGGTTCAATTCTAGTGCTTATTCCAATCAGTTATTTTTTGGCAGGGAAATCGCTTTTACCCATTAAGGAAACATTTGATAATCAGAAGAAATTTATTGCTGATGCTTCTCATGAACTTCGAACACCTCTTACAGTGATTCAAACCAATATCGAGGTTTTGAAATTAAAAGAAGATGAGCCAATTAAAGATAATATGAAATGGCTGAATAATATCGCCAGCGAAAGTGAAACCATGGCTAAACTTATTTCTGAGCTTTTGCTTTTGGCACAGGCTGAAAACAGGCGGTTAGTGTTAGAAAAAGATGTTTTTGATTTATCTTACATCTGCAACCTTATTGTTGAGCTTATGGCAGAAATAGCCAATGAAAAAGGCGTCGAATTAAGCCAAAACATTCTTCCCGGGGTTCAGTTCCGAGGGGACGAAGAAAGAATAAAACAGGCAGTTCGAATTCTAGTCGATAATGCCATAAAATATACGCCAAAGGGAGGAAAGGTTCAATTATGTCTGAACCAGGGGAAACGTAACCTTGTTATTGAAGTTAAGGATACCGGCATTGGCTTGACAGAAGAGGAAAAAGCAAAAGTATTCAGCCGCTTCTATCGGGTTGATGATGCCAGAAACCGAGAAACCGGCGGTGTGGGTTTGGGGTTGAATATTGCTGATTTCATTGTGAAAAAACATGGTGGAAGAATTAAAATTGAGTCAATTCCAAATAAAGGCAGCACCTTTTCCATTCTTTTACCACGAACAATCATTAAACAGGAGTCAAAAAAAAACAATCATAAAGGTGATGCTCTTTTATAAAGTTATCCAATGATTAATAAAGACTAAAAAGTTCAAATGCTCGATTATTTTCATTGAAATTTCATGGAAACGATCGGGTAATTGAGCTTTTTTCGATTAATAAAACAGAAATAAAAAAGTGCGAATAATGAAAGGTTAATAATGAATATTGTCCTATATCAACCCGAAATACCCCAAAACACCGGGAATATTGCCAGAACCTGTGCGACGACGGAAACTAAATTACATCTTATCAAGCCCCTGGGCTTTTCTCTGGACGAAAAGCATTTAAAACGAGCAGGCCTGGATTATTGGGATCTTCTGGACTTGCAGATCTACGAATCGTTTGAAGATTTTATCGAGAAAAACAACGACATTCAACTCTATATTTTAACAACAAAGGCAAAAAAATTTTACAATACCATTGATTATGATGAAGATGGCTACATCATGTTTGGAAAAGAAACAGCGGGAATTCCCAGTGGAATTCATCAGGCTTATCCCGAAAACCGGTTTAGAATACCGATGAGAAATCATAAAAGAGCCCGTTCACTTAATCTCTCCAATGCCGTCAATATTGTGCTTTTTGAAGCCCTGAGGCAGCACAACTTCCAAGGCCTTATTTAGGTGTGAAAATTTATGAAAATTGCATTACTTTGCAACAACAATGTGGTATAATACCAGCACTTGTATGAAAAGAGAATAGGCAGGAAAGTCGATTATGATCGGTTGTATGAAGATTTTATTAAATCTTCATATTATAAAAAATCCTGAAAAATAATACGAAAAAGTTAATCGCTTTATAAGAGAATACAGAATAGCCATTGAGGCGCTAAAAAGTCAGAAGATGCAAACATTTTAATTATTTTTAATTTCAATTGTTCAAATACTGGTCTTATATTCAGTTAATTATTGGACTTATTACTCATTGGGCTTAGACGAAATCAATGTCTTAACACATTATTTCCCTCCAGCTATTCTGTATGTTGCCGTGCCCTTTGTGCCAACATCAGGTGCATCCGGAGGAGCAGAAGCCGGATTTTTATTAATTTTCGGACCCATTTACGGTGTTGGAAATACGGCAGTCGCGATGATTCTCTGGCGAATTATCACCTGCCGCTCTATTATTCTTTTTGGAGGCATCTATTTATCCATTCCATTAGAATTGGAAGGAATAAAGTGAAAGTCATTGAAGAAGGGCTTTGCAATAAGATGATCAGAGATTTGGAAGAAAATGAGAAATAAGGAGAACCAGTGAAAACTATTCATACTCAAACAATCATCGATACGGTTGCGGAAATGTGTATCGAAGCCAATACATATTTATCAGAAGACATGCTGCGAGGAATGAGAAATGCAGAATCATCCGAAGAATCTGCTAACGGAAAAGAAATTCTTCAAAACATGTTGGAAAATTTTGAAGTGGCTGAAAAAAAAGGAATTCCAATTTGCCAGGATACGGGAATGGTGGTTATCTTTGTGTCGTTCGGACAGGACCTGAGCATTGAAGGTGGCAGCATAGAAGATGCCTTACAAGCCGGAGTTGCCAAGGGATATAAAGAGGGATATCTTCGAAAATCAATTGTTTCAGATCCTTTTATAAGAGAAAACACCAATGATAATACACCGGCAGTGATTCATTATCAGGTGGTAACCGGTGATCAACTGAAAATAAAATTGCTTCCTAAGGGTTTTGGCAGCGAAAATACCAGTGCACTTAAAATGCTGAAGCCCTCAGATGGCATGGCTGGCATGAAAAAATTCGTTGTGGAAACTGTGGAACGTGGTAGCCCCAATGCCTGTGCACCGATTGTGGTCGGCGTTGGTGTTGGAGGTACCATGGAAAAGGCGGCACTACTGGCAAAAGAAGCTTTGACACGGCCATTAGGAACTTATCACCCTAAAGATCATATTCAGAGTTTAGAAAAATATCTGCTTCAGGCATGTAATGCCCTGGGAATTGGCCCCATGGGTTTAGGTGGGATCAATACCGTGCTTGGTGTCAATGTAGAGGTTTTTCCAACTCATATTGCAGGATTACCTGTGGCAGTGAATATTTCCTGTTATGTTAACCGCCATGTAGAAAGGGAGTTGTAAAATGTCAGTGATTAACTTAAAGACTCCTTTGAGTAAAAAAGATCGAAAGCAGCTTAAAGCAGGCGATCATGTTCGAATTTCCGGAATCATTTATACGGCTCGGGATGCTGCCCATAAACGGATGATTGAAGGATTAGAAAAGGGGATTCCCCTTCCTGTTGATTTTACCAATCAAATAATCTATTATGTGGGACCCTGTCCGGCAAAACCTGGTGAAATTATTGGATCCGCAGGCCCTACCACTGGTGGACGAATGGATATTTATACGCCGGAGCTTTTGGAAAACGGACTTGGGGGTATGATTGGTAAAGGTAATCGCAGCGAGCGTGTCATCAATAGTATGATGAGTCAGGATGGTGTTTATTTTGCCTGTGTTGGCGGAGCCGGTGCTTTGTTGCAAAGTTGTATAAAATCTGTGGAAATTCTAGCCTATGAAGATCTGGGAACAGAAGCCATACGAAAAATAGAAGTTGAAAATTTTCCGGCCATCGTTGTTATCGATACCTTTGGAAATAATTTATATGAATCTGAAAGAAAAAAATTCGAAAATAAAAAATGGAATTAATAGGAGTTGAAAATGAAAAAAGCACTCATGGTTATTGAATCGTCAGTAAGAGAGGGCGGAACAGACCCTATCTTCAGAATCGCCGGAGAGGCAGCAAAAAGAACTAAGGAATGTGGCGCAGAGACTGTGATTAACTCAACCATTGGAGCACTGATGGATGATAATGGTGAACTGGTAACCTTTAAGGCAGTTTATGATACCCTGAAGGCTTTGCCAAATCATTTAATTGCCGGGTATGCAGGACTTGCAGGGCAGCCGGATTTTCTTGAAAAAATCATCGATGCATGTTTTATGTCATGCAAGCCGGAAGGTTTTATCCGTTCCATTGCAACACCAGGTGGTACCGGTGCAGTACGGCATGCGTTTTATAATTACACAGAATTTGGGGATACCATTCTTCTTACCGATTGGTTTTGGGCTCCATACAGAACCATTGCCCATGAAAACCGTCGTAACGTCAAGACCTTTCAAATGTATAATGAAAAGGGAACGTTTAATCTCGAAGCCTACAAAAAAGGTATTCTGGAGCTTTTAGAAAAGCAAAAAAGAGTTTTAACCGTATTAAATACACCTGCCCACAACCCCACCGGTTATACTATTTCTGATGATGAGTGGAAGTCAATTATTGCTTTTATCACCGAAACAGCATTAGCCCAGCCGGATTCTAAAATCATTTTATTAGTGGATTTAGCCTATATTGATTTCGCCGGCGAAGGGGAAGATGCAAGGGGCTTTATGAAGCTCCTGACAGGATTGCCGCATAATGTACTGCCTTTATTTGCTTTTAGTGCATCAAAAAGCTATACCATGTATGGACTTAGAAATGGTGCGATTATTTGCGTGGCCCCGACTGAAGAAATTGCCCAGGAGTTTGTCAATACCTGTACCTTTTCAAATCGGGGCAGTTGGTCAAATGGCACCCGAGGAGCCATGGAAACCATCACAAAAATCTTCAGCAATGAAGAACTTTATAACCAGGCCATGGCGGAACAAAGCTTTTACAAAGGTATCCTTAAACGTCGTGCTGCGGCATTTGTCGAAGAAGCCGATAAGATTGATTTAGGGCTGGCAACCTATTGCGATGGGTTTTTTATCAGTATTCCCTGTGATCATCCAAAAGAAGTCAGTGACAATCTGATGAAAAAAAATACCTTTGTTGTTGCTTTGGGTAAAGGCCTGCGTTTTGCACCCTGCGCTGTTTCAGAAGAAAAATGCCGACGAGCACCAGCACTGATACTGCAAGCCATTAATGAAGTTAAAAAATGCACGTAAGCGTTATTTTTCTTTAAATAAATAAAATACGAGAGGTAGAAAAATGAAAGTTAAAATTGTTGATGTTGCTAAAGAAGCCAATGTTTCAGTAGCAACCGTTTCACGGGTTGTAAACAATATTCCTTTGGTCAATCAGGAAACACGAGAGCGGGTTTTGGCAGCCATTAAAAGAACCGGGTACAAACCCAATGCTATTGCGAGAAGTCTTAAAATTCAAAGAACCAATACCATTGGGATAATGATCCCGGATATCACAAATCCTTACTATACCCAAATTGTCCGGGGAGCAGAGGATGTCTGCGGAATTTACCATTACAATATTATTTTAACAAATACTGACTTTGATCCGGATAAGGAAAGAAAAGCACTGAATGTTTTGATCGAAAAGCAATGTGATGGCATTATCTATGTGGGCAAGGACCTGAGCGATGAAATGCAAAAAGAATTGATCGATGCTCCCAGTGAAGTCGTGTTAGGATGCATTCCCGATAATAGCGGTTTCCTTAGCGGCGTGTTGATTAATAATGAAGTCGCAGCCTATGAACTGGCAATAGAAATCTTAAAAATGGGACATAAAAAATTTCTGATTTTCTTTGATGAATATGAGGCGGGTTATATTTATCAGGAAAGAAAAAAAGGTTTTCTCAGGGCTTTTGCAGAGTGGAACATTGAATTTGATGACACCCGATTTTTAAGAGCAAAACTCAGCCTTTCCGGCGGCTATCATATGATGGAAGAAGCCATAAATTCCGGGGTTGATTTCACCTGCGTTTTCTGTTTCAATGACCAAATTGCACTGGGAGCCATTCGTTACGCTGAAGAACAGGGGAAAAAAATTCCGGATGATATTTCTATTTGCGGGTTTAATAACTTTTGGATCGCCGAGTGGACAAGACCTCAAATAACCACGGTTGCACAGCCCATGTATGATATTGGCGCTATTGCCACTCGGTTGCTGATAAAAATGTGCGAAAAGGAAGATCAAACCATTAAAAATGTCTTTGTTCCTCATGAAGTTCTCATCAGGGGTTCAGTGGCTCCGATAGAATCATAAAAAGAACTGTGGGATTTTAAATGAAATATATTAATTGGAAAGAAACGGACCCAAGAATAAATCTTGCTTTTGAAGAGTATGTCTTTAACCAGATGGATAAAAATGAAAGCTATTTCTTATTGTGGCAAAATAACAATGCAGTTATCGTCGGAAAACACCAAAATACCATTGAAGAAGTGAACCAGGAATATATAAAGGCCAATGATATTCAGGTGGTTCGCCGGCTTTCAGGTGGTGGCGCAGTTTATCATGATATGGGTAATCTTAACTTTACTTTTATTGTTAATGATCACGGGGAAGAACCTTTTGATTTCAAGTCTTTTACACGTCCGCTGGTGGATGCCCTTCAGTCCCTTGGGGTAAATGCCGAGTTTAACAGTCGCAACGATATTGCCATTGACGGTAAAAAGTTTTCAGGAAATTCTCAGTATGCAAAAAGAGGCAGAATCCTTCATCATGGAACCATCCTCTTTAATTCAAAACTATCAACGATTCAAAGTGCATTAAAAGTAAAAAAAGATAAATTTGAATCAAAGGGAATTAAGTCGGTAACAAGCCGGGTGACAAATATCTCAGACTATCTGGATCAAGACTATTCTTTAGCAGATTTTAAAAATGCGTTGTTGGAATTTATGTTCAAGGATGAAAATATTCAGGAAATATTTCTCGCTGAGAATGATTTAAAGGCCATCGAAACGCTTAAGGACGATAAGTATGCTACCTGGGAATGGAACTATGGCCGATCACCCACTTATAATTTAAGAAAAGAACGCAAATGTGATTTTGGTCTCATTACCATACTTCTTCAGGTTGAAAAAGGAAAAATTCAAGAGATTTATTTCTATGGAGATTATTTCGGTAACGGCGATGTAAAGGAATTAGAGGCATTGTTTGTAGGCGTAAAGCCAAATGAAAAGGCCTTAATTCCTTTGCTTGAAGGAATCGAACTGGAAAATTATATAAATGGACTTGATTCGAAAACATTGATTGATTTAATCCTTTATTAAGTTTGGATTAGAGCAGAAAGGAAGTTCATTGGAATCTACTAATATAACCCGACTTCAAGTTAACGGAAAAGAAATTATTCTCATTGGAACGGCTCACGTTTCTAAAAACAGTGTTGCAGAAGTAAGGGAAACCATAAAAAATGAGCAGCCGGATTCAGTGGGTATTGAACTGGATGCCCAACGCTTTGAGGCCATAAATCAAAAGGATAAATGGTCCAATACTGACATTTTCAAAATAATAAAAAGTAAGCGGGCAGGCTTTTTATTTGCAAATATTTTACTTTCAAACTATCAAAGAAAATTAGCAGAGCAGTTTGGTATTGAATCAGGACAAGAAATGATGGAAGGTATTGCCTGTGCCAAGGAATACGGAGCAGAGCTGGTGCTGGCAGATCGCAGCATCCAGATTACGTTCAATCGCATTTGGAGAGGTTGCAGCTTATGGGAAAAAACAAAACTGCTTTTTTCAATCGTCCTCAGTGTGGTTGATGATCAGGAGATCACAGAAGAAGATTTAGAAAATCTCAAATCTGAAGATATGCTCAGCGCCGCATTAGCAGAAATGGGTTCAGCATTTAAAGGGGTTAAGCGCTATCTGGTTGATGAGCGGGATCAGTATCTGGCGTATAAGATTAAAAATGCACCAGGAAATAAAATCGTCGCTGTGGTTGGTGCGGCTCACATAGCCGGGATAAAAGAAGAGTTTTATAAAGATCAGGATATTGCAAAATTAGAAGTGATCCCTTCAAAATCAAATGTTGGTAAAATTATAGGCTGGATGATTCCTGTGATTATTGTTGGATTAGTGGTCGCCACTTTTATAGTCAACCCCGGTTCCGGATGGGAACAGGCAAAATCCTGGATACTCTGGACCGGTCTTTTATCTGCCCTGGGAACTTTGCTGGCAGGCGGACATATTCTATCGGCGCTCACAGCCTTTGTTGCAGCACCGATTACGACACTGCATCCCTTGCTGGCCTCAGGATGGTTTGCCGGAATGACAGAGTCTTATATGCGCAAACCCAAAGTTGAAGACTTTGAATCATTACCTAAAGATCTGAAAACTCTCAAAGGGCTTTGGAGAAATAAGGTGACAAAAATACTGATGGTGGTTGTTTTTGCAAATATTGGCAGTTCACTTGGAGCCTGGCTGGGAGGATTAAATATCATCGGGATTTTCCTTCATACTTTTTCATAAATATGTGATAATCGTTCAACGAATGGCAAGGGCATAAATATTGATACACAAAAGTTAGGTTTATGTTAATATTGATAAAAATTGATCCCTTCATTTCAAAAAAACTTGTTAATGGTTACAGAATAATATATAATATCTCACATTAGGAAGTAGAAAAGGAGAAAATTATGAAAAGAAAACTTTTGGTTTTATCGGTGGCTGTAATGATGGTATTTGCACTTGGTCTGACCGGTTGTTCTTCCGGAAACAATACGGCTGCAGAAGATTCTCTGGCAGATGGCGTACTGAGTATTGGTGTGGATGATACCTATCTTCCGATGGAATTTAGAAATGACCAAAATGAATTAGTTGGTTTTGATATTGATTTTTCAAATGCTTTAGCTAAAGAATTAGGGGTCACAACAGAATTCAAAACAGTGGCCTGGGATGGCATATTTAATGGTCTTAATGCAAAACAATTTGATGTTATTATTTCCAGCACCAGTATCACTCCTGACCGACAAAAAGGATTCAGCATGTCTGATCCCTATGTTTCCAATGGTATTGTGCTTGTTTCCAGAAAAGATGCAGCTCCTGCGACGACTTTTAAGGATCTTGAAGGAAAAACTTTAGGCGCACAGATCCAAACAACAGCTGATACTGCCGCTGAAAAATTAAAAACCCAAGATGGCGTCAATGTTGAAATCAAAAAATTTGATGCTATGCTAGATGCATTTGCTGCACTTCAAGGCAAACAAATCGATAATGTTATTACAGATAAGCCAGTAGCTGAATATTATGTGGCTCAAAATCCGGATCTTTATGTTGTAAGCTCAGATGTTTTGACCAATGAACCCATTGGTGTTACAGCACGCTTGGAAGATACTGAAATGACAAAAACAATAAATACTGCCATTAAAAAATTACAGGACAATGGCACATTAACAGAAATTTCAATGAAGTGGTTTGGAAAAGATATGTCAAAAGGCATTGATACCAATCTTGTTGTAATTGAATAGGTAGAGTCTAAACTTAATAAGAAAATCGAATAGGACTTGTAACAGATACTGTGACAAGTCCTATTCCTGTATTTATATGAACAAAGTTTCAATTATTTTTACGACGAAGGGAAGACCAATGTGCTAAACGAAATCCAATTATGGGCTATTCTAAACGGAACCATTGTTACTCTTGAAATTGCTATTGTGTCCATTATTGTCGGTGCGATTTTCGGTGTTATTGTTGCACTGGGAAGAATCTCCAAGAATAAAGTGGCCAATGCCCTTTCATGGTTTTATATATGGTTTTTCAGAGGTACCCCATTATTATTACAATTATTTATTATTTATTATGCGATCCCCATCATTTATCTTGATGTTACGGGAATGACGTTTCAAATCGATCCAATGCTATGTGCATACGTTGCTTTTTCGCTAAATGCAACAGCATATCTTGCTGAAATTATTCGTGCTGCAATTGAATCCATTGATAGTGGACAAATGGAAGCTGCGAAGGCTTTGGGAATGAGCTATCGACAGGCAATGACCAGAATAATTATTCCCCAAACCTTTAAACGATTGGTTGCACCCATGGGCAACGAACTTATTTTGTTACTCAAAGATACATCATTGGTATCGACCATTGCCCTTTTTGATTTATTGAGAACAGTGAAGACCATGGCGAGTGCATCCGGGAGCTGGGTCTACTATATATATGCAGCTGCTATTTATCTTTTCCTGACAACCATTATTCAGGTAGTCTTTGATAAAATGGAAAAGAAACTTGGAGTTTACGAAAGATAGAGGAATTGATATGAGTATGATAAAATTAGTAAATGTCCGAAAATCTTTTGGTGACCTGGAAGTTTTAAAGGGTATTAACTTAGAGATTCAATCAGGAGAGGTTGTGTGTATTATCGGAGCCAGTGGTTCCGGAAAAAGTACAATGCTACGCTGCCTGAATCATTTAGAACGCATTAGTGCCGGTGAGGTATATATTCAAGGTGAACTCACTGACAAACGTGAAAAGAATAAGGATTTAATGAAAATTGATCCGGTAAAAGTACAGGCTTTATGTGCAGAACTTGGAATGGTTTTCCAAAACTTTAACCTGTTTCCGCATTTAACCGTAATGCAAAACATTACGGTGGCTCCCACTATA
>Ga0209748_1000185_pt1 | contig 37639 bp, 25 predicted proteins | sample BarGraIncu00421A_FD_185490 | JGI IMG/M metagenome (GOLD analysis project Ga0209748, IMG submission 185490) | Arctic peat soil microbial communities from Barrow, Alaska - Barrow Graham LP Incubations 004-21A (SPAdes) (version 2) | ecosystem: Environmental > Terrestrial > Soil > Wetlands > Peat... | reverse complement strand
GTAGTAAAGGTAACCGACAATTATGCGACCCCAGATGCCATTCATCCTGATGCCCCGACTACAGCCGATCTGTTTACAGTTTTCAATATAGATTTCTCGTTTTTTACATCCCCGGCTGTTACAACTGCTTTCACATTACTGAAAGCACCGCCACCCGGTAATCAGAATTCTTTTGCCTTATTACAATCCTTCCGTTGCTGATCTTTCCTTTCGGGAAAGGTTTCGTTAATTAATTGCCCTTAAAAGACATTCTTCACCCTAAGCGGTTTTTAACAGCGCACATTTTTGTGTAGTGATTATCTTTTAAAGTAAAAATTCCCCGATCCTTTTTCATTCCTGTTTGTTGAATCTGTTTTATTTATTGAAATAGTCGAGAGTTTGTATTATGTGTTATAATACAGTATTTTAACTGCTTTTCAATTCAAATAAACACCGAAAATCAATATTTTAAACCTTTAATTTTAATTTATCATGAAAAAAATAATGTTTGTTTCAATGTGTATTGTAGCACTCACATTTGGTGTTATCAATCAGGCTCAGAGTTCAGTGGTCAATCACCTGCAAAAGAAGGAAGTACCGGCAACTAAAACCATTTATACCTGCACAATGCATCCGGTAATTGTCTCTGACAAGTTCGGAAAATGTCCTGTTTGTAAAATGGACCTTGTGAAAAAGGAGATATCCAAAAAAGCATTAGCAAAACTGGTCTATTCCTGTCCGATGCATCCGGTGGTTAAATCTGCTAAACCGGGAAAATGCCCGATTTGTAAAATGGATCTGGTGAAAAAGTAATCAGGTAATCATATAGAGACGCAAGATATTGCGTCTCTATATAATACAAAGAACCCCTTGATATTTCGGTGTTATTATTAATGAGGAAAAGATGTTAAATAAACTCATAAAATATTTTCTTGACAACAGATTAGTCGCGTTTATATTTCTAATTATTATATTATTCTGGGGTGTTTCAACAGCACCTTTCAACTGGAGTACCGGATTTATTCCCCGCGACCCTGTTCCGGTGGATGCCATACCTGATATCGGTGACAATCAGCAGATTGTTTCTACTGAATGGATGGGGCGTTCACCACAAAACATACAGGATCAGATCACCTATCCTCTGACAACTTCTTTGCTGGGTATTTCCGGCGTAAAATCTATCAGAAGTACATCCATGTTCGGGATGTCGTTTATCTATATCATTTTCAATGACGATGTTGACTATTACTGGTCACGTTCCAGAATCCTCGAAAAGCTTTCTTCTTTGCCCGGAGGAACACTTCCACAAGGTGTTCAACCTGCTCTTGGACCAGATGCCACGGCATTAGGACAGATTTACTGGTATACACTCGAAGGGCGCGACCCCAAAACAGGTAAACCAACAGGTGGTTGGGATCCACAGGAACTCAGAACCTTGCAGGACTTCTATGTCAGATATGGACTCACATCATCAGAAGGTGTTTCTGAGGTGGCATCAATTGGTGGATATGTCAAAGAATATCAGGTAGATATCAATCCTGAAGCCATGAAGTCTGCAGGTGTTAGTGTGATGGATATCATGAAAGCTGTACAAAACAGTAACCTTGATATCGGGGCACAAACCATCGAGTTGAACAAGGTCGAATATGTAATCCGCGGACTGGGATACCTGAAAAATATTAAAGATCTTGAGAATGCAGTAGTTTCCGTAAATAACAATGTACCTATTCAGATAAAAAATGTTGCCTGGGTGAGCTTTGGACCCGGAAACAGGCGTGGAGGACTTGACAAGGGAGGAGCCGATGCAGTCGGTGGAGTTGTCGTTGCCCGGTATCATTCTAATCCCATGGCAGTCATAGCCAATGTCAAAAAGAAAATTGCTGAGATATCTGCAGGACTACCATCTAAAAAACTTGCCGATGGGACAGTTTCCAAAGTTACTATCATACCGTTTTATGACCGGTCCGGCCTGATACAGGAAACGATAGGTACGCTACAAGATGCACTGACACATGAAATTCTGATCAGTATCATTGTCATCATCGTGCTGTTGATGAACCTCAGGGCTTCGATACTGGTTGGAGGGTTATTGCCATTGGCAGTACTCATGACCTTTATCATCATGCGTTACCTGGGTGTCGATGCCAATATTGTCGCACTGTCCGGTATCGCGATTGCCATAGGAGTGATGGTCGATGTGGGAATTATATTTATTGAAAATATCATGCGGCATCTCGAGATGCCTGAGAATCATGGCGCCTCAGGAGAAAAACTAAAACAGGTTATATATGAAGGGGCCAGCGAAGTTTCTGGCGCTGTGGTTACAGCCCTTGCAACTACTGTGGTCAGCTTCCTGCCTGTATTTGCAATGCAGGCTGCAGAGGGCAAACTGTTTAAACCGCTTGCCTTTACCAAAACATTCGCATTGATGTCTTCTCTGGTACTAGGACTGGTTTTGGTTCCTGTATTAGCACACATTCTTTTTTCCATAAACTTTGACAGGAAAAAGATCAAAAAGATCTGGAATGGGATCTTGATTGGTGGAGGTATTTTGCTCGCCATCGTTTTCCATTCCTGGATGGCTTTGGTTCTGGTGTTATTTGGCATCAATAATCTGCTGGATTACAGATGGCCAGAATCCCGGAAAAGATTTCCGGAGTATATCAACATCATTATTGCTGTTTTACTGGCAGGATATTACTTATCCATGGAATGGTTACCCCTGGGAGCCCAAAACAGTCTGTTTATGAACTTCCTATTTGTAGCATCAATAATAGGAATCATTCTTGGAGCGCTTGGCTTCATGGTAAGACATTATGAAACTGCTCTCCGTTGGTGTTTGATCAACAAATGGAAGTTCCTCTTGATTCCTGCATTTACACTGCTGTTTGGAATCCTGATCTGGCTTGGATTTAATAAAATATTTGGTTTTGCAGCCACCGATGGATTTAAAAAGACCGCTGTATGGCAGGCAGCCAGTAAAAGATTTCCCGGAATGGGCAAGGAATTTATGCCCACGCTTGGAGAGGGATCATTTTTATTGATGCCTACCAGTATGCCTCATACGGGTGTTGAGGAAAACATCAGGATTATTTCTTCCATCGACATGCGTCTGGCAGCCATCCCTGAAGTGGATGTTGCAGTCGGAAAATGGGGGAGGGCCAATTCGGCGCTCGATCCGGCTCCTACCACCATGTTCGAAAATGTGATCAACTATACCCCCGAATATATTCTGGATGAGAACGGTCGCAGGATGCGTTTCAAAACAGATCACGATGACAATTATCTCCTAAAAAACGGAAAGAAATATAACATCAGGCACGATGGGTATCGGAAATTCACAAAAGAAGAACTTGTCCCCGATGATCATGGTGAGTTTTTCAGACAATGGAGACCTGAAATAAAAAGCCCTGAAGACATCTGGAAGGAAATCATCAAATCATCTGCTTTTCCGGGACTGACATCTGCTCCCAGATTGCAGCCTATCCAGACCCGTCTGATCATGCTTTCAACCGGGATGCGAGCTCCGATGGGCTTGAAAGTCTTTGGGCCTGATATCGAAACCATTGAAAAGATCTCAATTGAACTGGAAAAGATACTTCAACTGGTTCCGGGAATCGAAGGTTCTTCTGTATATGCAGAAAGAAGTGTCGGTTCTCCCTATCTCGAAATTAATATCGACCGTGAAGCCATCGCAAGATATGGATTGACGATTTCCGACGTTCAGAATGTGTTGCAATCTGCAATTGGAGGGATGACGCTAACAACTACTGTCGAAGGTCGCGAACGCTTCCCGGTAAGGGTCCGTTATGCACGTGAACTGAGAAGTACGCCTCAGGAACTGAATAAACTGTTGGTTCCGGCTATGGGTGGTACACAGGTACCATTGGGTCAGTTGGCACAAATCGTTTACCGGCGTGGTCCGCAAATGATTAGAAGCGAAGACACTTTTCTCGATAACTTTGTCATCTTTGACAAGAAGCCTGAAATAGCCGAAGTCGATGTAGTCGAACAGGCCAGTAAATTTATTGATGCAAAGATTGCTGCCGGCGAGTTTAAACTGCCCCCCGGCGTATCTTACAAGTTTGCAGGAAACTACGAACAGCAAATCAGGGCCACGAAAAGACTCTCAGTTGTGATCCCCATCAGTTTAATCATGATTTTCCTGATTCTCTTTTTCCAGTTTAAAACGGTAACGGCTTCTGCGATTCACTTCTCAGGAGTATTTGTAGCCTTTGCAGGTGGATTCATTATGCTCTGGTTATACGGTCAACCCTGGTTTATGGACTTTGCTGTGGGAGGGATCAACATGCGCAACCTGTTTCAGATGCACAACATCAATCTCAGTGTGGCGGTCTGGGTAGGGTTCATCGCCTTGTTTGGCATTGCAACAAACGATGGCGTTATCATGGGGACCTATATTCACCAGGTCTTCGAAAGAGAAAAACCCACCACTGTTAAGGCTGTCCGCGAAGCAGTCTTACATGCCGGCAAGCAACGTGTCCGTCCGGCCATGATGACTGCAGCTGTGGCTATCATAGCCTTGTTGCCGGTCCTTTCATCGACCGGGAAGGGCTCTGATATCATGGTCCCGATGGCAATACCAACATTTGGTGGCATGATTATTCAGATCATGACCATGTTCGTGGTCCCTGTTTTCCAGTGTATGTGGCGAGAGGGAGAGATCCGGAAGAATGATAGAAAAACACTCACGCAAAATATTGATTAAAATGAGAGCTACACCATTTTCAAAAAGATTGAAGTCATTGATCTATATGCTCATATTTGGTCTGATGGGTCTTCTTTACCCACAGAACCTGAAGGCACAAGACAGTCTGACGAATTATCTGATCCGGTCTGCTCAAAACAATCCGGCATTAAAAGCATCTTACAATCAATATCTTGCTTCGCTCGAAATGATTCCACAGGTTGGTTCATTGCCCGATCCCGATCTCTCGTTTGCTTTTTTTCTGAAACCCAAACAGGAGTTGATGGGCAATCAGCAACTAGACGTCAGGGTGATGCAAATGTTCCCATGGTTTGGAACGTTGACAGCTGCAAAGAATGAAGCCGCCCAGATGGCCAAAGCACGATTCCAGGAGTTTTCTGAAGCAAGGAACCGCCTGTTTTTTGATCTTACTTCGCTCTATTATCAGCTCTACAGGCTTGAAAAGGAAAAGTCGCTGGCCGTAAAGAATCTGAAGTATTTAAAGACTTACGAGCAGTTGTCACTGATTCGTTTCAGAGCCGGAAGCAGTGCCCCTTCAGGTGGTGGTGAACAATCATATACCACACCCTCAACCAATTCTAAAACCAGTGGTACACAGGGAGCTATGAGCAATCAACCACAACAGGGCATGTCTGGTCAACAGGCATCTTCAGGAGGCGGAATGCCTCAGGAAGGAGCTGCTATGCCAAAGGGGAAAGGGATCGTGGATGTGTTGCGCGTTCAAATGGACATCAACGATCTGGAAATTTCTCTTGCCTTCCTGGATGATCAGAAGGCTCCATTGAGAGCTGCTTTTAATGCTTATCTCAACAGGCCTGTAAACAGTCCGGTCTTTTTACCCGATACACTCTTGCCGATTAAAACAGATACTACGTTTAAAGTTTTAACCGACAGCATTGTATCCAACAATCCGATGTTGAAAATGTATACCGCCGAACAGGAATCATACAAGACCCGGATCGAAAAGACAAGATTGATGGGTCTTCCAATGTTTGGTTTGGGGTTAGATTATGAAGTCCTCTCCCGAAGATCAGATGTGATGGGATCGGACAATGGCAAGGATATGATCATGCCCATGGTGAATGTAAAGCTTCCGATCTTCCGCAAAAAATACACTTCCATGCGTAAAGAGTCTGAATATCTGATGAATGCATCTAAAAACAAACAAACAAATGCCCTCAATAACCTTCAGGTTGACTTGCAGAATGCCTTGTTGAATCTCAAAAATGCCGAAAGGAAGATCAACCTTTTCAAAAGGCAGTCCTACATTGCCGGTCAGTCTTTAAATGTGCTGACTACAACATACAGCACTGCCGGACTTGATCTGGAAGAGGTACTGCGGATGCAACAGAAACTGCTCGATTACCAATATAAACTCGTTGAGGCAATCGTAGATCAAAATACAGGTGTGGCGAATATCGGCTACCTCGTTTCAAAAAAGGTTGTAACCGATGACTATTTAAAATCAAATAACTAATTCCAATGAAACCTACTTTTAAAAACACATATCTCAGGACGACACTTTTAGTCTTATCAGGACTGTTCCTGGGCTGGTTATTCTTCCATCATTCAACGCCTTCCACAACTGCGAAAACGGCATCGGAGACACACGCCAAACATCAGATCTGGACCTGCTCCATGCATCCACAGATCAGAAAGGAAGAACCCGGACAATGCCCCATTTGCGGAATGGACCTCATCCCACTTGTCGAGAATGCCGCTGTTATCAATCCTCAGTCCATCGTGATGTCGGAATCGGCAATGGAGATTGCCAATGTACAGACTTCAACCGTAACGCGTCAACTTCCGGTTAAAGAAATCAGGCTCAATGGGAAAATCCAGCCCGATGAACGGCTCATACAGACACTTCCTGCACATATACCCGGACGCATTGACAGGTTGTTTGTGAATTTCACAGGTGAATACATCCGCAAAGGACAGACCATTGCCAATATCTATTCACCGGAATTAGTGACTGCTCAGCAGGAACTTTTCGAAGCATTGAAATTCAAAGATATAAACCCTGGTATTGTTGAGGCAGCCCGTGATAAACTGCGTCAGTGGATGCTGACCAATGCCCAGATCTCACAAATAGAGAGAAGCGGAAAGGTCAAAGAAGAGTTTGAAGTTCAGTCAATGCTCAGTGGCACAGTGATCAACAGAAGAGTAAATGTTGGCGATCATGTTGGTACCGGCCAATCAATGTTTGAGCTGGTTGATCTTTCGAATGTGTGGGCAATGTTTGATGCCTATGAAAGTGATCTCTCCTGGATTAAAAAAGGAGCCAATGTGAATTTCACCGTCGAATCTATGCCGGGAAAGAAATTCTCGGGAACGATCTCTTTCATCGACCCGATTATCAATCCCCAGACACGTGTTGCCAGGGTAAGGGTTGAAGTTCAAAACGGCTCCGGAATGCTTAAACCCGAGATGTTTGCAACAGGAAACATCAAAACTCAACTGGGAGGTTCCAAAGTGTTAGTGGTTCCAAAAACAGCAGTCTTATGGACCGGAACCCGATCAGTGGTTTATGTTAAAGGAAATGACACATCCAACAATGCCTTTACCATGCGCGATATCACCCTGGGTTCCGAAATCGGCGATGCTTATATGGTCTCTGCAGGCATTAAAGATGGCGAGATCATTGTAACCAATGGCGCCTTTGCCATCGATGCAGCAGCCCAGTTAGCCGGTAAACCCAGCATGATGAATCCAACTCCTGTTATTCAAAAACAAAAACCTGCCTCCGCGAAAAAGGATCCCGAAGCTATGGATCCCAATATGAAGATGTAATTTTTTTTATCAATGTTTTTTAAGCATGAATTCAAAAGGTCATAAAAAAATAAAGAGGGTTGGTGTTTTAAAACCAACCCTCTTTATTTTATAAGTATTTTATAATCAAAACTTTCGGTAATAATTTATTTCAACCTGTCGTATTTGCAACAACCGGGCAAAGCGGCGTAATCTTTGTCTGTTGCTTTAAACATTTTAGTATCGTGTCCGACAGCAGCAATTTTTTTCTGAATATCTTTATTCTTGACTTTAGCCACGTCATAAGTAACGGTCAAAAGCTGTGTTTTTTCATTCCAATTGGCTTTCATTACACCATCTATCATGGCTGCTTTCTCAATTCGGGTCTTGCACATTCCACATTTTCCGGCTACCTTGATGGTTTCTCTCTTCGTCGAAACAGGGTCTGCCTTTGTGCTTGCATAGGAACCTAAACTGATAACCATTGCAATAATCATCATCGTAATGAATTTAATCGTCTTCATGTTTTAAATTTTTAATTTATGACTTTGGTTAATGAAAGGAAAAAGCAATTCATTTCGCTTAATTCCGGATTTGATTAGCAAATATAGTAATTAAATACTAAGAAACTGTTTAAATTTCGGTTGTTCTTTTGCCCGTAGGGCATAAATGTCAATAGAAATAAATCTCCTCCTCCTTTTCGCCCGTAGGGCATTAACATTAAAGGTTAATCCCCTACGGGGGAAAGGTAAATGATGAAGATCTCTCTATTGACATTTATGCCCTACGGGCAATTTTAAACAGTTTCTTATTTTACTTTCAGGACTTTAAATACTTTCTGGCGGTGGTTGGAGGATGTGATGATGGTCAGCAGGTATAATCCGGGTGAGAGTGATGATGTTGACATTTTGGTGACGGTTCCGGTCAACTGACCACTGATCAAAAGTCTGCCTGTAAGATCTGTAAGACGCGCCAATGCAGGATTCGTGTTTGTGATCGTTGAATCAGAAGTGATGGTCAGTTCGTTGGAGACTGGATTTGGGAAAATAGTAAAGCCCATTTCGGTTGTTGGAACCGGTATCACATAAGGTATCCGGCTGCCTTTCAGATAGGTGAGTCCCCCTGCAAAGTTCCCAACAATGAAATCCATGATGCCGTCATCATTGAGATCGGCAGAAGCAATGGCAGTCCGCATTCCAAATGCAAGATCACCAAAAGGACTATCTATTAAGGGAAAGTATCCATTCCAGTTTCCATCTATGGGGCCATAACAGTGAAAAGTCCCCAATCCACTGCCACAATATAGCCGCGTAACCCCCTTATCGTCTCTGACAAAATGAGGGATGCTGTTTCCCAGATAAAGCTGTTGATCCGAAACGTTTACATGTCCAACCGAATCGGTGACCTTTGTAAATTGTGGATTCAGAAGAGTTCCTGCAATTTTATACCAACTGATCTGCCCGGTGGCTTTTCCACAAAACAGGTCGAGTTTTCCATCTTTATTGGGATCAAATAATTGAGGAGCACTCTCGGTGCCCACTTTAAGATTGCCCCAGTTATCTGCAGTAATATAGAAATCAGGAGCACTTCCTTTGGCAGCTCTGTTCTTGAGTAACAAAAAAGAACCATCGTTCTTCCCCACCAACACTTCAGCCTGACCATCTCCATCAAGGTCACCAATAGATGGTATCAGAGAAATGAGTTTTAATGAAGATAATCCTGCGACATCTTCATTCATCAGGGTAAAGGCAGGATTTGTTTTTGTCCCGGTGTTTTTAAACCATGCAATAGTTCCGATAAAGTCACAGTTGAGATTGCCGTATTGATCCTTGTTACAGCCATTCCAGCTGCCCCAGTTGCCGACTAAAAGATCTGTAAGTCCGTCTCCATCCAGATCGGCCAATACCGGATAGGCTCCCGAACCCAGATCAAGCATATCGCTTTGCAGAAAGTTCTTAGTCGAGAGTGTATAAACAGGAACTTTATCAGTCCCAGTGTTTAAATACAACCAGACACTGTTTTTGTTGACACTCTTGTTGATGTTGGGATCGAACGGCGAAACCAACAGGTCTTTCTTACCATCATTGTTGACATCGTAAAGCGCACAAACCGGAAATTGTGGAACGTGGATAGGGTTGGCTCCTTTAGGAAAAGTAGAATCTTTTGCTACAATCAATGCATCTGAACGGGTTCCACCATTGACGAGCAAACCAATATCGGGGTAGTTCACATCACCCAGCAAAATAGACTTTAGTCCGCTATTATTGATGTCGAGAGCCAGGAATGTAGAGCCATTGTGTTTTGTTTCAGAAGTAGGAATGTCTGTTTTTAAAGCTTTTACAGAGGGAGGACATTGATTTAATATGATTCCGTTGCTTTCTGTGCTGACCTGAAATCTTCCCCAACATTGTGTTGATCGTACAAATTCCAAATGTGAAAGATTACCGTATTTCTCAACAGACATGTTCTGATGCATCTCCACATAACCACCAAACACATCAAACACCAGAATATCCAGATCACCATCACCATCGAAATCGGAAATGGCAGGGTAGACAACATTAGTTGCAGGAATTTGAGAGGTTACAGTGCCATATAATGAATTCAATACCGGCGAAGGTTGCGAAGTAAATGAAAGTTTTGTTGTGGATGTATTTCGATAAACTTTAATTCCTGAAGGATATCGAAAAGTGAAGATATCTTCCTTGCCATCGCCATCGTAATCAGCCATTTCCATCCAGTGCTCCATCTTTGGAAAAGCAGAAGCATATTGTGGTGCATATTCAAATTTTATCTCTCCAACAGCACCCTTATTTAAAAAAGGTAATATACGGTAGCCATGTCTGTCGAATACAACGAGGTCCTTCTTGCCATCCATATCCAGATCCACACTGCCGAACTGGCAACTGTTAAGTCCACCGGCCCAGGGCATTGTAAAGGGTTTGCCGGTCAGATCCTTTAATGTCACCTGAAGTTGCTGCTCAACCGATACCGGAAACAATTGTGCTGTTGCCGATGTTAAATTAAGCAACAACAAAATGGTGAACATAAATTTGAACAACCTATTCATTTTATTTATCTTTGTGGCATGGAAGGATTTATCATACTTGCCCTTATACTCTTAAACGGATTTTTTGTTCTGGCAGAATTTTCTCTTGTTACTGCAAAGAAAACAAAAATCATTGAGAAAGTTCACAATAATGATCATCGTGCTGCCAAGGTTTTGAAATTACTCGAAAAGCCTGAGCGGTTCCTCTCTTCTATTCAAATAGTTATCACGCTGATAGGTCTGATCACAGGTGCTTATTCCGGACTTGCAATGGCCGATAACCTGACTCCTTTTTTTGCACAGTTTCCTCTGATTGCCTCATACGCACACAACATCAGTTTTATCCTGATTATTTCTGTGGTTACATATCTGTCACTTCTTCTGGGAGAACTCTTACCGAAGACAATTGGCATGAATAATCCTGAAAAGGTTGCCATGATCGTTGCACCTTTTATAGAATTTTTTACATGGGTAACGCGCCCGGTAGAAGGATTTCTTAGCCTGAGTCTCAAAATAATTCAAAAGATCTTACATCTACCGACGCGTAATGAGAATCGGATCTCTGAAGGCGAACTAAAGATCATGATCCGGATGGCTAATCAACAAGGGTTACTTGAAAAAAACGAGACAAGTTTTATACACAATGTTTTCAGGATGAGCGACAGGCGAGCCCGCAATATTATGACTCATCGCACTGAAGTACAATGGGTTGATGCCGGTGTGTCAAAAAAAGAACTGTTTGATTTTGTCTGTAAAAATCCATATCATTATTATCCGGTGTGCAAGGGTTCATTTGAAGATATCACGGGTGTGCTTTCGTTGAAGAAATTAATGCGCAATCTGAATGAAGTTCCATTTAATTTAGAACACTCATTGGAACCCCCAGTATTTATACCTGAGACACTTGAAGTACTACAGATCATTGAGATTTTCAGAAAGAATAAAAAATATCTGGGTCTGGTAGTCAATGAATTTGGCGACTTTGAAGGTATTATTACCCTTCATGATCTGACAGAAAATGTATTCGGTCATCTGCCAGGCGGTGACCGGACATCTGATCCCCTGCTTGTAAAACGAGAAGATGGATCTTTTTTGGCTGATGGTAGTATAATGCTTGATGAATTAATGGAACATATCGGCCTAAAAGTAAAAATTGAAGACTATCAGCAGCTTAATCTGGCCGGATTTATCATAGAATACCTTGAAAAATTGCCTGAAACGGGAGAATTTTTTGAGACATATGACTTCCGTTTTGAGATCGTAGATATGGATCAGCTAAGGATTGACAAGGTTTTGATCACTCCCCTTGTACATGAAAACAGTGAGCCTGTAGATTAAAAAATCAATAGAATTTGAATTACTGTCAACTATAATTGTTAAATTGGAAGACAACAACTATATTTGCATCCCTGAAAAATATAAAAAACAGCAAAAAATAAAAATCGATTACTCATGCAGAACAAAGGTGCTATAAGGCTGTTTGCCGTCGCTTTCGCAGTAGTTTGCCTCTATGAACTATCTTTCAATTTCTGGACAGCACGTGTCGAGAATAAGGCGAAGAAATATGCAGACACAGAAGCTATCCATACATTTGCTAAGGACCTGGCTAAAGGTGACCTGGCAAAAGAAGGAATTATTCTAGATTCACTGATTAACCAGAAAGAAAAACATTTTCTTGACTCTTTATCAACCAGAACGGTGCTTAATCTGGGATTTCAGAAATTTACATACAAAGATGTAAAAGAACGCGAAATCAACTTAGGTCTTGACCTAAAGGGCGGTATGAACGTCACGATGGAAATATCTGTTGCAGATATTATCCGGGGTATGACAGGTTATACTAAAGATACCGCGTTTAACCAGGCGCTTGAAAGAGCAATAGTAAGACAAAGAAATGAAGCCAAGGATATCACAACTCTTTTTGGTGAGTGTTTTACTCAGTTTAATGCAAATGCACGTTTGGCTCCATTGTTTAATAGGGTTGAATACAATGACAGGATCCATGCAACTTCAACGAACAAAGAAGTTCTGGCTGTTATCAAAGTTGAAGCCAATGATGCCATCACCCGTACTTATAATATTCTTCGTGCACGTATTGACCGTTTTGGTGTAGTACAACCCAATATCCAAAAGCTGGAATCAACTGACCGTATCCTTATTGAACTTCCGGGTGTAAAAGAACCGGAACGTGTAAGAAAACTTTTACAGGGATCTGCAAAACTCGAGTTTTGGGAAACCTTCAAGACGAAAGATATTCTGCCTTACCTGATGGAAGCCAGAACCAGATTGATGAGTATGAACGCTAACGGAATGGTAGATTCTACAAAAGCAAAAGATTCTACCAAAATTGCTGCCGTAACTATTCCAGTTGTTGATAAGAACAAACCAGCCAAACCTGCAGTTGTTGCCAAGACCGGAACCGAAAAGAATGCTTTGTTAGAGAAACTGGGACAGGCCAGGAAAGCTATTGATGGAAAAGAAACTTCGTTGGCTAAAAATAATTCAAATGATATTTTTGCATACTTATCTCCTGATGTCGATCGTCAGAATCAACCAGGGAACCGTGCTAATGTAGGATTTGCTTTGATAAAAGATACAGCAATGGTCAACAAGATGCTGAATTCTATCAAAGGCAAAGTATTTCCGGCCAATATGATCCTTGCCTGGTATGTAAAACCTGACAAGAGAATGCCTGACAGACTTACTTTGATTGCATTGAAAGCAACAACACGTGATCTTACTGCACCACTTACTGGAGATATGGTTGCCGATGCCCGTCAGGACTTCAATCAAAATGGTCGTGTTGAAATTTCGATGCGTATGAACAGCGAAGGTGCCCGTATATGGAAACGTATGACTGGCGCCAATGTTGGTAATGAAGTAGCTGTAGTTTTGGATGGTTATGTTTACTCAGATCCAACGGTTCAGGATGAAATTCCTAATGGTAGCACATCAATCACAGGTGACTATACCATCGAAGAAGCAAAGGACCTTGCAAATATTCTCCAGGCCGGTAAACTTCCGGCTCCCGCTCGTATTGAACAAGAACAGGTAGTTGGTCCTACACTGGGAAAAGAAGCAATTGCAGCAGGTACAAGATCATTCCTCATCGCATTTGTCCTCGTTCTTTTATACATGCAGCTATATTATAGCAAAGCAGGTCTGATTGCAAACGTTGCGTTGTTGACAAACTTATTCTTCCTCTTTGGAATTCTGGCTTCTCTGAAGGCCGTTCTGACACTCCCCGGTATAGCAGGTATCGTAATTACGATGGGTATAGCGGTGGATGCGAATGTACTGATCTATGAACGTATTCGAGAGGAGATCCGGCGAGGGCAGGGGGCACGTCTGGCTGTTAAAGATGGTTTCCATCATGCCTTGAATGCCATTATCGACGGTCACGTCACGGCTATCCTGACAGGTATTGTACTTTATATCTTTGGAACAGGCCCAATTCAGGGATTTGCTACCACTTTCGTAATAGGTTTGTTAACTTCATTGTTCACTGCGATTTTCATTCCACGTTTGATGATGGAACGTATGATGGATAAGAATAAAACAATCACTTACGGTAATAAATGGACCATCAACGCCTTTACCAATATCCACATTAACTTCATCGGGATCCGTAAGATTCTTTATGTGGTTTCAGGATGTTTAATCGTCCTCAGTTTGATTTCCTTTGCAACCAAAGGCTTAAATTTGGGCATCGACTTTACAGGTGGGCGTTCTTATGTGGTTCGTTTTGATCAACCTGTGGTAACAAATGATATTCGTGAAGCGCTGACCAAACAGTTGAATGAATCTCCCGAAGTAAAAACTTATGGCGCTTCAAATCAGGTTAAGGTCACAACCAAGTATAAGATCGAAGAAAATAGTACTTCAATTGATCATGAAATTGCTGTTAAGTTGTATGACGGTTTAAAAGGTCAGTTCAAGGATAAGAATATTTCTTTCGATGATTTTGCCGCCAAGAATGGTCATATCGGGATCATGGACAGTCAGAAGGTTGGACCAACAATTGCTGCAGATATCAAGAAAAGAGCTGTACTTGCTGTTGTAGTTGCACTTTTTATCATCTTTACATATATTGGTCTTCGATTCAAAAAATGGCAATATGGTTTGGGTGGTGTTATCTCACTGTTCCACGATACATGCATCGTTATTGGTGCCTATTCAATTCTGGATGGCATATTACCCTTCCCGCTTGAGGCCGACCAGTCCTTTATTGCGGCGATTCTGACCATCATTGGTTATTCTATCACCGACTCGGTTATTATCTTTGACCGTATCCGTGAATACAATAAGCTCTATCCAAAACGCGACCTGCTTACAAATATGAATGAAGGTATCAACCATACCATCGGACGTACAGTCAATACATCAGGTACCGTACTTGTAACATTGCTCGCCATCTTTATTTTTGGAGGTGATGTTATCCGTGGATTTACATTTGCGCTACTGTTTGGTGTTATCGTTGGAACCTATTCATCTATTTTCAACGCAACTCCAATTGCTTATGACTTGATTATGTGGCAGAAACGCAGAGCAGCCAAAAAGCTCGAATTAGCTAAAAAATAGTTATTTTAAATAACTGAATAAAAAAGTCCCGGAAACCCGGGACTTTTTTTATTTTTGTATTTATAAAGAAATACCCGATGTTAAACTGTGTGTTAATTTTTCTGGATATGAGCGGCGGTGAAATGATTCTTATCGCCCTTGTAGCGCTATTGGTACTTGGTCCTCAAAAGATGGGTGATTTTGCCCGAAAGGCAGGAAAGATGATGAGTGAGGTCAAACGTGTTTCGAGTGATTTTACAAGTCAGCTTAATGAAGAAACCGGAGCGTTAAAAAATGATTTAAGCAGTATAACGGACACATTGAAGGATGCTGCTAATAATATTAAGGATGAATTCACTAAAGGGACTCAGGAAGTGAATAAAAATTTGGATCCCGATACTTACACGAATATAAACGAACCGTCAAACGATGTTTATAATCTGTCGAAAGATCCATCCGAAGCAGCATCACACCTCGAAAATGTTACAGATGACAATTATTCTGAACATTCCGACACGCAACACGTTTCTAAAGAAGAACAAACTGATAAAAAACCGACTTCGAAACAAGAGAACCACATCGAACCATGAAGTCCACACGCTACCTGATATACATACTCATTTTTTTGGGCTTCAGTCTGAATCTTCAGGCACAGAGTCTCGTTACACGAGATGCTGATGATGCCTATGCCAATCTGCAGTACTCTATTGCAGCATCTAAATATAAAAAGGCATATTCCATTACTAAAGCCGCAGCCGAAAAAGAGCGGATTCTTTACAGGCTGGCCGAATGTTACCGGATGACGAATGACACTAAAAATGCCGAAATCACTTATGGCACGCTTGTCAGGAATGGTTTTGATAAGAAAAATGCGATGGTTTTACTCTATTATGCAGATGCTCAAAGGGCAAATGAAAAATATGATGAAGCCAAAGATAATTATGAGTTGTTTACAAAAGCAGAGCCTAAAGACCTGAGAGGCCGTAATGGCATGATCTCCTGTGATCAGGCAAAGAAATGGGCGCAGACTCCGTCGCGTTATGAAGTTACCAATGAGAAAAGACTGAATTCATCAGAAGACGACTTTGCACCTGCGTTTGCCGATCCCAATTACCGCAGCATCATCTTTACTTCGAGCCGTAGAGCTTCTACCGGTAAAGCGCTTGATGACTGGACCGGACAGAACTTCAGTGATTTGTTTACAGCCTCCCTTGATCAGAAAGGCGCCTGGAGCGAACCGGTTTTATTGGATAATACCGGCTTAATCAATACCAAAGCAAACGAAGGAACAGCCACGATGAACAGCTCTTTCAGCAGGCTTTATTTTACCTGCTGCGAAACCGAGAAAAGTCGTGAATCCGGATGTCAGATCTGGGTATCAAACAGGGGAGAAGGGCGCTGGACAAAACCTGAACTTATCATATTAACCAAAGATTCCACACTCGCTATTGGTCATCCTGCATTAAGCAGCGATGAGCTCACCATCATTTTTTCTTGCGAAAAAGTAGGTGGATTTGGAGGAAGAGATCTTTGGATGTCTGCACGTAGAAACAGGGATGAGTCATTTGGCCCCGCTGCAAATCTTGGCGGAGTAATTAATACTCCCGGAGATGAACTTTTTCCGACACTCGTTGGCGATTCAGTACTCTATTTTTCTTCGAATGGTCATATCGGAATGGGGGGACTTGATATTTTCAAGTCGAGCCTCGTTGGAGGTCGCTGGTCAAAACCACAAAACCTTATGCCACCGATTAATTCAAGTGGTGATGATTTTGCTATTGTATTTGCACCCGGAGAAGATCGTGGCTATTTTAGTTCCAACCGTGCGGGTGGAAAGGGAGGCGACGATATTTATTCATTCTCACGTCCACCGCTTGTATTTACATTGAAGGGAGTTGTAAAAGACGATCGCAGCCTTCAGTTTCTGGAAGGAGCAAGGGTGAAACTGGTAGGAACCAACGGAGCCTCATTCGAAGCACGTACCGATGCAAAGGGCGCTTATGGTTTTTCGAATAATCAGCTTGAAACCAATGTGACGTATGATCTGGAAGCCTCAAGGGAAAATTATTTCTCAAAGAAAGCCCGCGAGACCACAGTAGGAGTAGAGCGCAGCAAAGACTTCGTGATCAACTTTAACCTCGAACCCATTCCCGATAAACCAATCATCCTGCCCGATATTATTTATGACTTTGATAAATGGGATCTCAAACCCCAGTACCAGGATTCGTTGCAGGGATTGATCAGGACCCTCGAAGAAAATCAAAGACTAGTAATCGAGCTTTCGTCGCATACCGACTCGCGTGGAGGTTTGGAATACAATGATGTGTTGTCACAAAAACGTGCTGAATCTGTAGTTACCTATCTGATAGATCGTGGCATAGATCCTGACCGTCTGAAGGCTAAGGGTTATGGCAAACGTGTTTTCCGTACACTGGTGCAGGATATGGTTCGTGCAGGATACACCTTTAAAGCCGGAACAGTTTTAAATGATGAATTCGTTACGGCATTGCCGACCAAAGATATTCAGGAAGCTGCTTACGAGTTAAACCGCCGGACAGAATTCAAGGTCTTGAGCAAAGACTTTGTTCCAAAGCCAAAAAATAAACCGATACTTCCAAGTGTACAGATCGTGACAGTTCCTGATCAGGACACCGTGAAAATGGGTACCGATCCCGATGGATTTTTATTGCTTCCGATGATCATCAATGGTTTGAATTATCAGGTGGCATTTGCTGAAGGTGAAGAAAGTTATTTGCAGTTCTCCAGGGCTGAAACGCTGAAACTGTTACAACAAGGTGTCATCAGTAAAACAGATTTCGATGGTGATATAGAAACTGTGCTGGCTAACAGTAGTATTGCCGATAAAGCAGTTTTCAAGTTGCGCGAAGTAAGGATCGGAACAAAAATCCAGCGGAACATCAAGGCACGGGTATCTGCTTTACAAAAAGTTCCGGTGATGCTAGGCGAAGATCTGTTGAACCGTTTTGGTCAATATACCATCGACCGCAAGAAAAAAGAGATGTATCTGAAATAAAGAGTTGTATTTTAAAAAAACTCCGTAGGAGTTGCCTGTGAATAACCCCCAGTGAAACTGGGGGTTAAGGCAGAATATCTAACTTAACTCTGTAAGAGTTACCCTTTGAAACATGATCTATTTTGTTTAGGGAAACCCCGATGGGGTTAAGGTTGTGTCATATCCTAACCCCCAGTTTCACTGGGGGTTATTCACAGAAAACTCCTACGGAGTTAGGCTTTACAATTTGTAACTGGAGTTAATTCAGCATTTTTTTTGTAACTTTGCATACTATTTTTCCATACTCTGTATTCAACCATTATGAGCGATAATCGATATTCCGGCCGGGGTGTTTCGGCTTCAAAAGAGGACGTACACAATGCAATCCGCAACCTTGATAAAGGACTATTTCCCAATGCATTCTGCAAGATATTGCCAGATATTCTGGGCGGCGATCCTGATTACTGCAACATCATGCATGCCGATGGAGCCGGTACCAAAAGTTCCCTGGCGTATCTCTACTGGAAAGAAACCGGCGACCTCTCAGTCTGGAAAGGCATAGCCCAGGATGCGATCATCATGAATACAGACGATCTTTTGTGTGTAGGAGCCACGGACAATATCCTCGTCTCTTCCACTATCGGACGCAACAAAAACCTTATCACAGGAGATGTAATCGCTGCCATTATCAACGGCACCGAGGAAATCCTTACAGAGTTGCGCGAACTGGGTTTAGGCATATATCTTACCGGTGGAGAGACTGCCGATGTTGGTGATCTGGTCAGAACCATAATAGTCGATTCCACAGTTACCGCACGAATGAAACGTTCTGAAGTGATCGAAAACAGGATCCTTCCAGGAGATGTAATCGTTGGACTTTCTTCTTCAGGACAAGCCAATTATGAAAAATCATACAATGGTGGCATGGGCAGCAACGGACTTACTTCAGCCCGTCACGATGTCTTTAAAAAAATATATGCAACCAAATATCCGGAATCATTCGATCCGAAAGTACCTGAAGACCTTGTCTATTCAGGAAACAAGGAACTGACCGACCCGACTGAAGTGGCTGGAGTCAATGCAGGACAAATGGTGCTCTCACCAACCCGCACATATGCCCCAATAATCAAGAAAGTGTTAGATGGAATGCGTTCCGATATCCACGGACTAGTCCATTGCAGTGGTGGCGCTCAAACCAAAGTACTTCATTTTGTGAACGATCTGCATGTGATCAAAGACAACCTCTTTCCAACACCGCCACTCTTCAGATTGATTCAGGAAGAATCAGGAACCGAATGGCAGGAGATGTACAAAGTCTTCAACATGGGCCACCGGATGGAAGTATATACCGATCTTAAGCATGCACAACGAATAATAGAAATCAGTCAATCATTTGGCATTGAGGCACAAGTAATAGGATTCTGTGATTCTTTTCATGGTAAGAAACTGACCATTAAGTCTGAACACGGAACTTTCGTTTACTAAAGCTTTTTCTTATCTTTGCACCCGCAAAACAAATCATGCATGTTAGAGAGATTACAAGCATTTAAAAAGCGTTTCGAAGAGATTCAAGCAGAAATGAATCAGCCTGAAGTGATGGCTGATATGAAACGTTATGTCAAACTGAATAAGGACTACAAAAACCTTCAACCCATTGTTGAGGCATGTGATAAATACGCATTATTGATTTCCAATTTAGAATCGGCAAAAGATGTGATGACCAATGAAAAGGACGAGGAATTCCGTACCATGGCAAAGGAAGAATTCTTCAACCTGACTCTGGAAAAGGATAAACTGGACGAAGAAATACGAGTATTGTTGATACCTGCCGACCCCGAAGACGACAAGAACTGCGTCATGGAGATCCGGGCCGGGACAGGAGGTGACGAGGGCAGCATTTTTGCAGGCGACCTTTACCGACTTTATATGCGCTATTGCGAACAAAGGGGATGGAAGGTCGAGACAGTTGATTTCATGGAAGGAACTGCAGGAGGATTTAAAGAGGTCATTATCAATATAACCGGCGAAAAAGTTTATGGCAGTCTTAAATATGAATCCGGCGTTCACCGTGTGCAGCGTGTACCGGCGACTGAAACACAGGGACGCCTTCATACATCTGCAGCTTCAATCGTTGTCTTGCCCGAAGCCGATGAATTTGATGTAGTCATTCTCCCAAGCGATATCCGTAAAGACACTTACTGTTCATCGGGACCGGGAGGTCAAAGTGTAAATACGACCTATTCGGCTGTGCGGTTGACACACGTTCCAACAGGCATCGTCGTAGCCATTCAGGATGAGAAGTCTCAGATCAAGAATGGTGAGAAGGCGCTCAGGATCCTTCGTACCCGCATCTGGGAAATGGAGCATCAGAAATATCTTGACGAAATATCCAACAAGCGCAAGACCATGGTAGCAACCGGTGACCGTTCAGCAAAGATCAGGACCTACAACTACCCTCAAGGACGCATTACCGATCACCGTATCAATATGTCTGTCTTTAACCTGACAGCCTTTATGGATGGTGATATTCAGGATATGATCGATGCTTTACAACTTGCCGAAAACGCAGAACGACTCAAAGAGGCCATTCACGAAATATAAACAAACACCACATGAACCGCACAGCCCTGATTCAACTCATTCGACGTAAACAGTCCTTTTTGTGTGTAGGGCTCGACAGCGAGTTTAGCAAAATCCCAACTCATCTTCTTAATTGTGATGACCCCATCTATGAATTCAACAAGCAAATCATAGATGCAACCATCGATCTGACCATTGCATATAAACCAAATCTTGCTTTCTATGAAAGCCAGGGGTTGAAGGGTTGGCAGAGTCTCGAAAAGACCATGCAATATCTCAACCGTTTCAAAGATGATGTCTTTACCATTGCTGATGCCAAGCGTGGAGACATTGGAAACACATCACGCCTCTATGCGCAGGCTTTTCTTGACCCCTTTTCTGATCTGAATTTTGATGCCATTACGGTTGCGCCATATATGGGCGAGGATTCGGTTTCTCCTTTTTTAAGCTATGAAGACAAATGGGTCATACTACTGGCGCTCACTTCAAACAAGGGCGCTTTCGATTTCCAGCTATTTCAGAATAGTGAAGGTAAGAAATTGTATCAGGAAGTGATAGAGAAATCTGCCAGATGGGGAAATTCAGGCAATATGATGTATGTGGTTGGAGCAACCAAGGCAGAGATGCTGGCCGATATCAGACAGATTATTCCGGATCATTTTTTGTTGGTTCCGGGAGTAGGAGCACAGGGAGGCAGCCTTGCCGAAGTCGCAAAATATGGCCTCACCAAAGATTGCGGGTTACTGGTCAATGCATCCCGTTCAATCATCTTTGCTTCATCAGGAACAGATTTTGCCATTAAAGCAAGAGAAGAAGCGATGAAAATGCAGCAGGAAATGAAAATTTTATTAAGTAGGGACAGGTCGTGACCTGTCCAATATTATTATAAAAAAAGGACAGGTCGCGACCTGTCACTACATAATTTCCTTATAAATCAAAAAAACCCTTCTTTTTCTCCCCCTTTTTATAAAAGAGAACATCGGCTTTTTCGCAGGTAATCAGACAACCCGTTCGGACGAGTTCCAGATATGGTTTTAATAATTTAAAGAAAGCATCTATTTTTTCCGCATCATCCACGATTTCTATCACCATGGGGGTTTTATCTACGACCTCCCAAACTGTTGGTTGATAGATATGTGTGCTGCTGGGACCATATCCCATCGTACCCCGAAACACAGTTGCACCGGCTAAACCATTTCTTTTTGCCAGATATACTATCATCTGGTTAAGTGGCTTATGCTTGAATTTATCAGTCGAACTGATAAAAATCCGCATGATTTTAGCTTCGGTTTTGATATCCATGACACTTTTTATAATAAGGGCGACCACCAGGGTCGCCCCTACATTAAAAATTACTCAATAATTGTATTCCAGTTGAATTTATCAGCCTCTTCACCATATTGGATAGCCCGCAACCTATTGTACAATTTTGTAGAAACAGGACCGGCCTTGCCATCTTTGCAATAATTATAAACCGTCCCCAACTCACGATCCTGGATCAGTTTAATAGGAGAAATGACAGCTGCGGTTCCACAGGCTCCCACTTCATCAAACTCTGCCAGTTCTTCAACGGCAACAGGGCGACGTTCAACCTTGAGCCCCATATCCTCAGCCAGCGTCATCAGACTCTTGTTTGTGATCGAAGGAAGAATAGAAGTCGATAATGGCGTGACATACGTATTGCCCTTTATCCCAAAGAAATTAGCAGGACCACATTCGTCGATAAACCTTTTTTCTTTTGGATCGAGGTAAAGACAAGCAGCATAGCCATCGTGATGGGCGCGTTCACCCGAACTAAGGCTGGCAGCATAATTACCACCAACTTTAAAAGCGCCTGTTCCCAAAGGAGCAGCACGGTCGACATCGCGGGCAATCTGAATATTGACAGGACTGAAGCCCTCTTTGAAATATGGACCAACCGGACCAACGAAAACCAAAAACAAATACTCATCAGCCGGTTTAACCCCGACACATGCTCCGGAGCCAATCAACAACGGCCTGATATAAAGCGAAGCGCCCGTTCCGAATGGAGGAATATATTTCTCGTTCATTTTGACAACCTTGAGCAATGACTCGCGAAAGATTGACATTGGAACAGGCTGCATGACGATACCATGCGCAGTCGTCTCCATCCGTTTAAAGTTTTCTTCCCAGCGGAAGACACGGATCTTGCCATCGCTTCCTCTGAAAGCCTTTAAACCTTCAAAAGCTTCCTGTCCATAATGCAATGAACTTGCAGCCATATGAATATTAATATACTCGGAGGACGACAGTTCGACCTCACCCCATTTTCCGTCTCTAAAATAAGTACGGACGTTGTAATCGGTTTTAAAATAAGCAAATGGAAGCTTACTCCATTCTATATCAATCATAAAGTCAGTTTTAAAAATGTTTCATCACACATTCTGATTCTTATGCGAAGTTACAAATTATTTTAATAAACTGTTTTAATTTGCCCGTAGGGCATTAATGTCAATAGAAAGATCTGAATAATTTACCTTTTCCCCGTAGGGGATCAACCTTTAATATTAATGCCCTACGGGCAAAATGAGAGAGAAAATTGCTATTCTATTGTCATTAATGCCCTACGGGCAAAAGAGAATACAAAATTTAAACAGTTTTTAAATGATTATGTTAAACTGTAAATTAGCTTGTAAAATGGAACAGATTCTTGCTAAATTTACCCAATCTTTAAAATTCTTGAAAGTGCGATACTGGGAAAAGCTAAAATCATATTTCTTAGACGGTTACGATGTGTACCCTATTGAGGTGCAACACAAAATTGAATATCTTTTTTACTTCAACATATTTGCAACTGGAGGATTGACGATCTATTTCATCACCCGGATTTTCAATCCCGCAGAATTATTTATACTTGCCGGCGATATCTGTTTGTTTCTTTTTGTGGCTATTTCTTTCATTGCCATGCGATTAAAGAAATTAGAAGCCCTGACAGTTTCAGTCGTATTTATACCTTTAGCCGCATTGTGTTATAATGTACTGGTCTTTTATGCAGCCGATCAGGAAATAAGCCAAACCACTATTTTTTCTTCCCTCTCGTTTCTGATGTTTGGTCTTTTATATCTTTCGCTGTTTTCGATCCGCGTAAACCAGTTGATCTTTTTTGCATTGGTCTCAGCAGCAATGCTGGTTTTGAATTGTTTCTTCCTGGTCAATAGTCCTTATGGATTCAGGGCGTCAGAATTAGCCCTGTTAAATCTGCTTGGAGCCTTGATAGAACTTGGCGCCGGGTTATTAATTGCCTCATATATCCTGAATCTTAACAACAACCTCTTTCGGAAAAACGAAAAGCGGTTAATCCAATCCCGCGAACACTATTCAGCGCTCTTTTCCAATATCACAGATGCCTTTGCTCTGGTGAAAATAATATCGGATGATCTGGGTCGTCCTGTAGATATCATGATACTTGAAATCAATAAGGCAGGTGAAGATTTCCTGCAGTTAACCCGCGATGAAGTTGTCTTTAAAAAGTTCTCCGAGATCATAAACTCAGAACTCATCCATTACAACAGCTGGTTAAAAGATATCTCCGAAGTTGCCTCCACCGGAAAAGAATTGCATAAAACCGTCTACAGCAAGCATTTCAAGAAGTGGTTATATGTTCAGATCTTCTCTCCCGAGATGAATTACAGCGCCTTGATATTCAGGGACATCACAGCAACCGTCGAAGCCGATTATGAATTAAAACGCATCCAGGAACGCAATGCTGCATTGTTGGAAGCCATCCCCGATGCCATAATGGTATGCGATAAAAAAGGATTTATCAAAACCTTTAAACGATCTCAGGTCGAGTTGATCGACAATGAAAGATTATTTCGTGCCGGGAATTTCATTTCACAGACGAAATTACCACCTGAAGTGATCGTGCAACTGATGGAAAGCATCGAAGATGTTGTGGCTTCCAATAAGCTGAAAACCATGATTCTCGAGCTCCCTTTGGAATCAGGAATCATCTATACAGAGACCCGCATTGTTCCACTGGCAGCGAATGAAGTGTTAATCCTTTTCAGAGACCTCACTCCGCGAATACTTTCCGAGAAAGCATTACTGGTCGAAAAAGAGCGCGCCGAAGAATCCGACCGACTGAAGATGGCGTTTTTATCCAATATGTCGCACGAGATCCGGACACCCATGAATGCAATCATAGGGTTCTCCGAGATGCTTAACCTCGACGATGTTGATGACACAGAACGCGACAGTTTTATCTATCAGATCCAAAGCAACGGGGCGCTGTTGCTCAACCTGATCAACGACATACTCGATCTGTCGAAAATAGAAGCCGGGGAACTCGAGATGCAATATTCAAAATTCGATGTCAAACGTATACTTCAGGACATCTATCTGAATTTTGAAAACGAAAAAGCAATCAAGAATAAACCTCAGATCAAAATATCCATAACGATACCATCCGATATACATTCATTGACAGTCAATGCCGATGAATACCGGTTTAAACAGATCCTTTTCAACCTGATGGGCAATGCCCTCAAGTTTACATCAGAAGGAACCATATCGCTTGGCTTCAAACTGACCGAAAGCGAAATCCTCTTCTTTGTTAAAGACACCGGCATCGGGATAGCAGAAGAAAAACAAGACCTTATATTTCACCGTTTCCGTCAGGTCGAAGATTCACACACACGCACGTTTGGAGGAGCCGGTCTTGGGCTCACCATATCGCGAAACCTGATCGAAGCCATGGGAGGCCGGATCTGGGTTGAAAAGAATAAACCCAAAGGATCATCGTTTTATTTCACACTTCCATTAAACGATGCAACAATCAGTTATAACAACAACACATTAGCCCCTTTAACCCGAAATCTATTTGACTGGAAGGGTAAACAGATCCTCATCGTCGACAGCGAATCATCCGATTATGTAGTCATTCAACATTTGCTTTCCAAGACCGGCGTAAGTATGGAGTGGGCATCAAACAACCAGATCGTCCTGTCTATGTGCCAGACCCGCAAGCCTGATCTCGTGGTTATTGATAAAGACATCAGTGAAAAGAAAGAAGAAAATCGGGGAAATCCTGAAGATAATAGCGAAAAGACAATAGAGAAAATTGAAACAGAACTCAAAAAGCGCTATCCCAATCTTCCAATCATCGCCTTAAAAACAAACGAAGGCATGTTACCTGTACATCTTTTAGATAAATCCATCGACGAATATATCCATAAACCAATAAAAACCAGAATCTTCTTCGAAACAATCAACAAGTATCTGGCGTAGTTGCGGTCCCTCTTGTGTCTATCCACGGAACTGAAGAAAATGTAGCGCTGGCTCCTGTTGTCATCCTTTTTTAGTCCCGAAAGGACGTCATGATTGTAACAAAAACATCATTCTAATTCTTAGCCCCATAGGGGTGAAATGATAAAAAAAGCTTTCTTAAAGTTTGGAGGGGGCTTGACCCAATTTTTCCATTAGTCAACCTGAATTTTATAATTATCAAACTATTATCTTACGATTATGATAAACAGTAAATGACTCCGTGAGCTTATTGGGAACTTAAGGTAGTTTCATCCTATTCACTTTCAGTTGAAGTGATCGGACTATGATCCAAGAAATATACAAGAAGCTACCTATCAGCATTAGAACCGATCGTAGATTTTGGGTAATTATATGATAACAGTATTTTCTTTAAAGGAGTTCTATAAAAGTCGTTCTGCGTTTTTAGGAAATATATGGTATTAAAAAACCCTTCTAACCTGTTGATTAGAAGGGTTTGTGCGGATGAAGGGACTCGAACCCACACTCCTCACGGAACCAGATCCTAAGTCTGGCGCGGCTACCAATTACGCCACATCCGCATTTGCGTGTGCAAAGGTATTAAATTCTTTGATTTAAACAAGAAAGCACGACGGGAATATGTACATTCTCTGTTTATGCGTGTATTATTCGATGGCATTCACAACTCCATGTTCTTCTAATCCGTTGGTATAGAGCTTCATCTGTGATTCGGCCTTAAGCAAAGCATCGTAGACGACCTGCTGGATGTTGGTGCGGATGTTCATGTCGGCGATCTTGTTGTTGCCGGCTGTGGGATAGATGCGGTTGGAGAGAAAGATATAGACCATTTTGTAGCGGGGATCGGCCCAGATGAAGGTGCCGGTGAATCCGGAATGTCCAAAACTTTCATCTGAAGCGCTGATGCAGCATGGACCGTTGATACCGGGTTCGAAGAGTTGCTTGTCCCAACCCAGTCCGCGACGATTTAAAGGCGAGAAGTGGTTTTTGGCGAACTGCTCTATGGTGGCGGGTTTGAGGAGTTGTACGCCATTGTAGCGCCCCCCGTTGATCATCATCTGCAGGATGGCGGCCAGGTCGTAGACATCGGAAAAGAGGCCGGCATGACCCATCACGCCGCCCATCATGGCTGCTCCGGGATCGTGAACGAAGCCGCGGACGAGTTCGTGGCGGAAGTAGGTGTCGTTCTCGGTAGGTGGGACGCGTTCGATGGGGAAGCGGTCGAGGGGATTGAAGCCGATGGTATTCAGACCCAATGGCTTGTAGAGGTTGTAGCGGATGTAGTCTTCGAATTTCTCGCCGGTGACTTTCTCGATGACCTGATACATGAGGTACATGCTGAGGTCGCTGTAGTGGTATTCTGTTTTTTCGAGCAGGGGCGACCGGCGGATGATGTCGAAGATGGTGTCGCGGTAATCGGTCCTTAACCAGAGTTTATCGGTTACGCGGATATTGAACTGATCGGACTTCTCGGTGCGGTAATAGGTGGGGTTGGGGAAGCCGGTTCCAAGTGTGTTTTGGTAGAAGGGGATGAAGGGGACGAGACGGGCCTGATGGGCGAGGATCTCGTCGAGCCGGATGCCTTTCTTGTTGGTTTTCTTGTATTCGGGAAGGTAGGTCTCTATTTTCCGGGTGACGTCGATCAGGCCGTCTTCGCTGAGTTTCATGAGGGCAAAGGTAGTGGCCGCGACTTTGGTGACGGAGGCGAGATCGTAGATGTCGTTGAGGCGGACGGGTTGCAGGTTGTCGTAGGTCTGATAGCCGTATGCCTTGTCGAGTATGATCTTGTTGTCGAGGGCTACCAGGATGCGGCATCCGGGGTAGGCTTTGCGGTCGATGCCATCCAAAGCGATGGAATCGATAGGGGCGAGGTCTTTGGAGCTGATTCCCAATGATTCGAGGGGTGCAAAACCAAGTCGGGTGGCTTCCTGCATGATGCCTGTTCCCAGGGGATAGTCTTTTGACGCGCTCACAGGCAGTCGTCCTGTGATGGGAATGCCTCCAAAGATGGCCTGTGCTGCCCAGTAACCGACATTGGGACGGTCGCGGTATGTCATGACCATGGCGTCTACATTGGCGTCGAACTGCGCCAGTGCATAAGCATTTGCCGGGAGGTGTACGATGATGCGGGGGCCGGTCTTGCTCAATGAGTCGATGAAACGCAACAGTTGTTCGCGGATGCCATACCCGGTCTTCGGTGTGTCTTCGGTCTTGCGGACATCGATGGCGACTACTTTATAGGTCGATAGTTTGCGCAATAATAATTGATTGTCGAGTCCTGTTTTATCGACCGGCAGATAGTAATGGTCGGCAGGGGTGTAGAGCCGAATGCTTTGCTCGAAATCGTTGTGTGTGGAATCGCCAAAACAGACGATAGCCATTCGGAGGTTTTCGGTGTGGAGGGGAAGGAGATTGTCTCTGTTTTTGGCAATGGTCACGGAGGATTCGACGAGTTTCTGGACGATTTCGGAAGCTGCAGGTGGTGAAATGTCTTCTTCAAGGTGCTTTAATTCGACCGGTTTTAGCTTGTCTAACCCGGCTTTGTGTTTATAAGCAAGTACTTTCCGGCATTTCTCTTCGATGAGTTCGGGAGGGATGGTGCCGTTGTCCATCGCTTCTTTTACATTTTGAATTGCTCTTGGCAAATCGACAGGGAGCATCAATATATCGTTGCCGGCAAGCAGCGCTTTGATCTCGGCCTGTTTGGGATCAACATTATTGGCGAGCCCTTTCATTTCCATGGCATCAGTGAAGATGAGTCCTTTGAATCCGAGTTCATTCCTGAGTAGATCGGTGATGATGGGCTTCGAGATGGTGGAGATTGAATTGGGCATGCTGTCGAGGGCCGGGACATGCAGATGTCCGACCATTACACCTGCAATTCCCGCCGCGATCAGTTTGCGGTAGGGGTAGAGGTCGAGATCTTCGATGGTTTTTCGGTCGTGGTTGATCACAGGCAACGAGAGATGGGAGTCGACGTCTGTGTCGCCATGTCCGGGAAAGTGTTTGGCAACGGCGATTATGCCCTGATCCTGAAGTCCTTTCATATAGGCCAGGGCCATTGTGGTGACTTTGACTTTGTCTTCGCCAAAAGAGCGGTTGTTGATGACGGGGTTGTTGGGGTTGCTGTTGATGTCGACAACGGGTGCGAAATTGATGTTGACGCCTATTCTGCGCATTTCGCGACCTATCTCTAGCCCCATGGAGTAGACAAGGGAGTCGTTTTGAATGGCGCCCAGTACCATTTGTTTTGGAAAGGCAACGGTGCTGTCGAGGCGCATACCCAATCCCCATTCGCCATCGATAGAGATGAACATGGGGGTTTTAGACAAGGCCTGGTAACGATTGGTGAGCATTGCCAATGCCCATGGTGTCCCTCCAAAGAAACAAACACCTCCTATATTGTATTTTTTGATAGCCGATTCGATTTCGCGATAGTAATTGGAATCGGAGTTGGCAAAGGACCGGATCTGGAAAAGTTGTCCGATGCGTTCTTCCTGCGTTAGTTTTGAATAGACCGAATCGACCCATTGGGTTTCGGCTTTCTTGTCGCGGCGGGAGATTTGTGTTGTGGGTAATATCTGTGAAAAGAGGGTTTCGGATGTCAGGAAGAGTATAAAACAAATAGCTAAAAGGAGTCTCATTTATGAAAATTAAGTTTGAAAATATTAACTTTTCTTTAAGCTACAAATTTAGTTCTTTATCTAAAATGGACTACCTTTACTTTTCAAAATTCAACACATTCTTTTTTAAGGGTGGTATTTGATTGAAAACTGTTTAAATTTGCCCATAGGGCATTAATGTCAATAGAAACATTCACATAATCTATTTTTTCCCCGTAGGGGATTAACTTTTAATGTTAATGCCCTACGGGCAAAAATTGAAGGAGAGATGTTTTTCTATTGACATTAATGCCCTACGGGCAAAAGAATACAAAAAAATTAAACAGTTTTTAAAACTTTTTGAAAATTTTGTAGTCAAAAATATTGCTATTTACAAACTAATTTCGGCTTTTGCATGGCACTTTCCGATGATGAACTGATCCAGATGTTTCATGAGCCTGCTTCGCAGAACAAGGCTTTTGATTTATTGGTGCGCAAATATCAGGAGCAGCTCTACTGGGTTGTCAGGCGGATGGTGATGGATCATGATGACTCAAACGATATCATTCAGAACGTTTTCATTAAAGTGTGGAATAACCTTGGAACTTTTCGGGAGGATTCGAAACTCTATACCTGGCTTTACAGGATTGCCGTTAATGAAAGCCTGGGTTTTCTGAACAGTAAACGGATGAGGATCTTTGTCCCGTTGGGGGATGTCGAAAACTATTTGAATCAGAAACTGGCCGATGATAACTTTTTTAAAGGGGACGAAATACAATTGATGTTACAGAAAGCTATACTATCTTTGCCTGATAAGCAACGGATCGTGTTTAATCTGCGATATTATAATGAGATGCCTTATGAAGCGATGTCGGAGGTGCTGGGCACTTCGGTCGGGGCTTTGAAGGCTTCTTATCATCTTGCAATGAAAAAAGTTGAAAAATCTTTAACAGGGAATTAAACTTATCTGATTTAGATTTGTCTAATTTTCAAATCAATGAAACACTGGAGCAGAGATGTTCAGAAAACATGAAAAGGGGGAAAATCTTCCGAAAGCCCAATGTGACAATGAAAATAAATTATTTTTATCATGAAACGTAATCTTAAAAACCATCCTGATTTACCTAAAGACTTTTCGTTGGAAAGTTTAAGGGGTCAAAATCCTTTCAGGGTTCCTGATGGTTACTTTGATGAGTTGCCTCAGATCATTAAAAATCGTATTGAAGCTAAACCTGTCATAAAATCTAAATCAAGACGCATTCATCCGGGTGTATTTGCAGCTGCTGCTTCGGTAGTCCTGCTTCTGGGATTGGCGTTGGTGATGCGTTCTACAATATATAACGATTCTTCATCAGAAACTCAATTTGCAGCAATCTCTGATACACATATTGTGAGTCATCTTGATAGTGCAATCGCTAATGGTGAACTTGATGAACCCATCCTGATGGATGTTGTAGCTGAAGTAACGGCTAAGGAAGAATCAGCAGCCACAACTTCAAATACTACTACTAAGGTGAAAAGTGTTGAAACAGGTATTCTCCCGACAGTTTCGGATGAGGCAATTATAGAGTATCTGGTACTCAATCAATCGCCTTCGAATACAACAAATGATATTGCTCAAAAAGTTCAATAAAATTATAAAAGTCTTTAGAAGTTTATTTAAAAATTAAGTGTCATGAATAAGTTATTAGTTTTATGTCTAGCCTTACTGGTCTTTATGATGAATGTACTTACCGGAAGCGCCCAGAATAGAAAACAGGGAAATGGTCCCCAACGCGAACGAATAGATGCACAGAAAGTTGCCTTTATCACTGATCAACTTCAGTTGACTCCTGAAGAGGCACAAAGATTCTGGCCGGTCTACAATCAGTTTAATTCTCAAAAGGAAGATATGAACCGGGATTTTATGCAGGCTAACCAGAAGTACAGAAAGAATGAAGATACAATGACCGATAAGGACGCAACTGAATTATCTGATTCATATATTAAGCACGCTCAGAAGGTGGTTGATTTACAGAAAGAATTTCATGGTAAATTGAAAGATGTTCTTCCTCCTAAAAAACTATTGAAGCTTTATAATGTCGAACGTGATTTCCAAAGACTACTTCTCCAGCGTTTAGGCGAACGCAAACCGGGTGGTAGGCAACAACAACAATAGTACTTTTTCCCTCTAACAAAAAAGGGTTCGGAATTTCCGAACCCTTTTTTTGTGTTTGATACATGTTATGTTTGATGCATGTTATGTTAGATGTATTCTGTTTTTTTGTCCGTAGGACATAAATGTCAATAGCTAAATTAGCTCTCCATTCTTTTGTCCGTAGGACATTAACTTTAAATTGTTAATCCCCTACGGGGAAAAGAATAGACGTGAATTTCGTTTCTATTGACATTAATGCCCTACGGGCAAAATTTGGGGAATAAATTTATTCCTATTGGCATTAATCCCCTATGGGGAAAAGAATAGACGTGAATTCCGTTTCTATTGACATTAATGCCCTACGGGCAATAAGAACCAAGGTATAAGCAATTCAAAAAAAGCAATTTCTTAGCTATTCATTGAAAGCAGGAATTCTTCGTTGCTTTGTGTGAAACGGATTCTGTCTTTCAGGAATTCCATGGCTTCAAGCGGTGTCATATCGGCAAGATGGTTTCTCAATACCCAGATGCGTTGTAGCCATTCTTTCTCGAGCAACAAATCATCGCGACGTGTGCTGGAAGAAACAATGTCAATAGCAGGGTAAAGCCTTTTGTTTGATAAACGACGATCGAGCTGTAACTCCATGTTACCGGTTCCTTTGAATTCTTCAAAGATGACTTCGTCCATCTTGGATCCTGTATCGATCAATGCTGTTGAAAGAATTGTGAGTGAGCCTCCTTTTTCGATCTGACGGGCAGCTCCGAAGAAACGTTTGGGTTTCTGAAGGGCATTGGCCTCGACACCTCCTGATAAAACTTTACCGGAAGTTGGTGACACTGTGTTATATGCACGTGCCAGACGTGTGATAGAATCGAGAAGTATCACAACATCGTGTCCGCATTCGACCATTCGTTTTGCTTTCTCAAGTACGATATTGGCGATTCTTACATGACGCTCAGCCGGTTCATCAAAGGTTGAAGCAATAACTTCAGCTTTTACACTGCGGGCCATGTCGGTGACCTCTTCAGGACGCTCATCGATCAATAAAACAATCAGGTAAACTTCGGGATGATTGGCTGCAATTGCATTGGCAATATCCTTCAGAATTGTCGTTTTACCGGTCTTGGGTTGTGAAACAATCAAACCACGTTGTCCAAATCCGATCGGGGTAAACATATCAATGATACGTGTAGTAAGATTGCTCTGCGTATGTCCGGTGAGTTTGAATTTTTTATTGGGGAACAATGGCGTGAGATATTCAAAAGGAATACGGTCGCGCACTGCTTCAGGCAGACGTCCATTTAGTTTTTCAACTTTGATCAATGGGAAGTATTTTTCGCCTTCTTTTGGAGGACGAATAGATCCACGCACTGTATCACCGGTCTTGAGACCAAATAGTTTGATCTGTGACTGCGAAACATAGATATCATCGGGTGAATTGAGGTAATGATAATCAGATGAACGGAGGAAACCATAGCCATCGGGCATGATTTCAAGAACTCCTTCGCTGGTGACAATACCATCGAATTCAATAGTTTGTTCAGGTTTGCGTTCAGTTGGACGTGAAATTCTTGGATTTAGCTCACGTGGATTTGGACGTTGTTCAGCTGGTGCAACTTCCGGCTCAGGAGCAACAAATGTTGTTTCAGGTTCCTGGTATTCGATCACATTGGGTTCGTTGTCTGCTGTTTCGTTATCAGAAATGATGTCAGGCATTTCTGTTTCATCTTCTGTTTCCAGATCAAGATTTGCAAGGAAAGTGTCTTCAACAACTACCTTAGGAACAAACTTTTCAGTTTTTGGTGATGGCTGATAAGGCTTTCTGACAGGTTCGGATTCAGAAACAACAGGGCGGGGTGCAACCGGTTCTGTAACTTGTGATGTTAAAACCGGAGGCGCTGTTGGTGTCGAAGGAGCAAGTACGGGTGGTTTTCTTAATTCACTCTTGATGACGACAGGGTTAATGTCAACATCTTTGCTTCTGGGTTTTTCAACTTCATTGTTCTTTGGTGCTTCAATAACTTCCTGAGGTTTTTCGGTAACAGGTGTTTCTATCTCAGGAGCAATAATAGGTTTTTCAATCGTAACTTTAGGTTTTTCGATTGATTCAGGATGTTTGCCTAAAACGTGTTGTAGTTTATCGGTTTTGATCTGGGCTGCAGTATCTCTTAACCGACGGGTAGCTAATATATCCGTTTTTGGAACACGTTCAGCTTTTTCTTCTTTGGGTTTGAAAGCAGGCGCTACTTTAGGTGTTGCTACATGTGGTTTTGGTATGATTGTTTTTGCAGCTTCTTGTGCTGAAGGCTGGACCGACTCATCAGTACCGCTTAAACGTTCAGGTCTGGAGCTGGCGATAGGATCTTTACTACGAGGTAGGATTACATCGTTGCCGGGAATGCGTTTACGGGGTCTTTTTTGGTTTGCATCCAGTTTGTCTTCTTTTTCCTGTTCCAGTATATCTGCACTGGGATTGGCTGCTTGTTGGTCAAGAATTTTGTAAATCAGTTCCTGTTTCTTTAAGGATTCAAAATTTGGGATTGCCAACTTATGGGCAACTTCTCTAAGTTCCTGAACCAACATGCCGTTGAGCTCAATAATATCGTACATACGCGATTGAATGAATTTGGGGTGGGATATTTTTAATGGTTTATAATCCGGAGTATATACTCCTGAAAATTAATTGATTTATTAATGATGAAAGATTAACAATGAAATTGTAAGAGAGTTCAAATTATAATAATAAAGAATAATTTTTTGGGTATCGAAAATACCTGCGGAAACTTTATTGTGCAGCAAATATACAATAAAAAAGTAATAATCGTAAATATTTTTTTATTCTTTCTGAATTAGATGATTATTTAACAAATCATTAGTGTTTTCTTCGTAAGGAGATAAATTTCTATAGATTTTATCTCTTATGATAATTCTTTACCTTTGCTGCTAATTCATTCCATCACTACTTAAAAAACTCATCATAATAATGAAAAAGACAGCTTTTTGTGCTCTTCATGAGCAGATGGGCGCTAAAATGGTTCCCTTTGCAGGTTTTTATATGCCTGTTCAATATGAAGGCTTATTAATTGAACACGAAACCGTTCGTACCGGAGTAGGTGTATTTGACGTTTCCCATATGGGGGAGATTTGGGTCAAGGGTCCTAAGGCATTGGAATTCATTCAATGGGTTACATCTAATGATGCTTCTGTTCTTGTTGACGGCAAAGTACAATATTCATGTTTCCCCAATGGAAAAGGGGGCATAGTAGACGATCTGTTGGTTTATCGGATCAACAGTGAAACTTATTTACTGGTTGTTAATGCATCGAATATCGGGAAAGACTGGAACTGGATCAGCAGCCAGAACAAGATGAATGCGACTTTGTATAATGCCTCTGATGAAATTTCGCAACTTGCTATTCAGGGCCCACTTGCTTTGAAAGCCATGCAGAAATTGACAGATACTACTGTAACCGACATGGAGTATTACACTTTTAAGAAGCTGACTTTTGCAGGAGTTAAAGATGTGATTTTTGCTACTACAGGCTACACAGGTGCGGGTGGATGCGAAATCTATTTTGCAAATGAAGATGCTGATAAGATCTGGAAGGCTGTTTTTGAAGCCGGAGCTGAATTTGGTATTAAACCAATCGGTTTGGGTGCCAGAGATACGCTGCGTCTTGAAATGGGTTATTGTCTTTATGGTAATGATATTGATGATACAACCTCACCAATAAAAGCAGGATTGGGCTGGATCACTAAGTTTACGGATGAGAAGAATTTTATTGATAAGGCAGTACTTCTGGCTCAAAAGAAAGAAGGTGTAAGCAGTCGTCTTGTTGGTTTTGAAATGATTGACAGGGGTATTCCGCGTCATGGTTATGAAATCGTTGACGATGAAAACGCTCCTATTGGAATAGTGACTTCCGGAACACAATCTCCTTCATTGAATAAAGCAATCGGAATGGGTTATGTTCCAACTTATCTTTCGATGCCGGGAAGTGAAATATATATCAGTATTCGTGGTAAGCGGTTGCTTGCAAGAGTGGTGAAACTTCCTTTTTATAAAGGTTAATTTTTTATTAAGAAACTGTTTAAAATTGTCCGTAGGACATAAATGTCAATAGAGAGGATGTTCTGATTTATCTTTTCCCCGTAGGGGATTAACCTTTAATGTTAATGCCCTACGGGCAAAATGAGAGGAGAAATGGCTTTTCTATTGACATTTATGCCCTACGGGCAAAATAAAAAATTAAATTTAAACAGTTTCTAAATCTTCACAATCTTCTGTGAAATAACCTGTTGTCCTTTTTCATTTGTTAGCCGGGCCAGATAGATGCCCCGGGGTAGTTTGGGTAAACGAATAGTGCTTTCAGCAGTTTTGCTGATAATCAATTCGCCAATCAGAGAAAATATTTCCAGTGTGTAATGTGGTTTTACCGCATCACTACTTAAATTCAAAACATCTTTAAAAGGATTAGGGGTAATAAAAGTTGTCATACGGACACTTGCCTCACTCTTTTGGGGTTTAGTCTGACTTTGTGAATTGCCTGTAACTGTGGCAGCAACAAATAACAAAGCCAGTGAGTAGCGCAAACGACTGATGTTATTAAGCAACATACTTTAATATTTAAAGTTGATAACGTAAAAACAGTTGTATTATTTTTTCGGGCTCAAATATACTTTATTTTCTGATTGAGTGACAACTTTTGCTTTCTGAAAATCTTTTTTAAGTCTCAGGTGGTCAGAAATTGATTCAGATAATTTGATAACTGGTTGAAATTAAGTGTGTCTGTTTGTAACGCTATATGCAAATCAGGGCGGATAAGGAGGAACCCTTTCTGCTTTACATTCAATGCTTTGAAAAGGTTTTTGTTTAAAGCGGAATATAAAATGATCTCAAAAGTGAGGGTGTTACTGTAATTTTCCAGTTTATTGATAATTTCTTTTAGAGGTATATTCTTTGAAAATACAAACAAATGATAGCTCGTTCCATTAACTTTATCCTGAATATTGACCTCATTGCCATTTTCTTTGAACAGGATAAATGGGAGTCGGTCTCCGGGTCTTAATGCATTTGAAGGCAAGAAACTGATTGATGGTTTATGTGACAATGCACTTTCCCTGTAGTGGATTCCTGTTTGTGATATTGATTTGAATAAATAGCGGCTGATTAATTTTCTTCCAGTAATAAATGGAAACAATGTTTTGATGATAAAAGGAAGAAGGTAGATCCGGAATGCTTTTTTGAATAAGGTTTCACTGGTCAGAAGATTGAAAATGGTATCTGTAGATTGTGTTGTGTTTCGGGCAACGGGCAATCTTTCCGGTGTATAAGTATTAAGCAATCCGGATTTAGCTTTTCCTCCTAAAACAAAAGCGAGTTTCCATGACAGGTTATATGCATCCTGTAAACCGGAATTCATGCCCTGAGCGCCAACGGGACTATGAATATGCGCCGCATCTCCGATCAGGAAACAACGATCTTCGTGAAATGAAGTGGCATGATGTTGGTGCGAATGGAAAACGGAAAACCATTCCGGGTCGTAAAGATTCATCTCCATCCTGATTCTTTCTGAAAAATGTTTCTCTATATCATCGAATGTGAGTGTCTCTTTCGATTCAAGTTCCTTTGGGAAGGTTCCATCGATTCTCCATTTCCCATTTGATAATGGGAAGAAACCCGAAATTGTTTTATCGGAAAAAGAAATATAGATCTCATCTTCAGACAATTTGGTGTCGGTCTTACAATCGATAATAAACAAAGATTTATGGTGTTCCTTACCAATAAATGGAATGTTTAATTGTTGCCTGATAGTGCTCTTTCCTCCATCTGCAGCAATAATAAATTGTGTTTTTCTTGATTCAATTTTTCCATTCGGGTTTAGGATTTCTGCTGAAACCCCTGAAGGATCATGTTTAAGATTCAGAAATTCGTAACCTCTTTCTATTGAAAATCCACGTTCATTGATGAATT
>Ga0209748_1000184_pt1 | contig 37696 bp, 39 predicted proteins | sample BarGraIncu00421A_FD_185490 | JGI IMG/M metagenome (GOLD analysis project Ga0209748, IMG submission 185490) | Arctic peat soil microbial communities from Barrow, Alaska - Barrow Graham LP Incubations 004-21A (SPAdes) (version 2) | ecosystem: Environmental > Terrestrial > Soil > Wetlands > Peat... | reverse complement strand
GCAGTACCGCGTGATATCATGAATGGTGCCGCCGCCGACAGCAACGAGCACTTTCACATCCGGCGGCATACTGTCTGTCAGCTGCTTAACTGCCCGTTCATCCGCGTGCAGATTTATGGAAGGCAGGACAATATCATAGTCTGTTTGGGGCCGGAGCTTTCCTGCCGCAGCATATGTGTTCGAATCATAGACCCCGCATATTTTTCCCGAAATGCCAAGCTCTGCCAGGTGCGCAGGTAAAGCGGGCAGGCAATTCCTTTCGATAACAATTCTTTTGATCGATACTTTGTGTTCACGCCCGCATTCACAGGACAGCAAAAAATCTTCCGGTGTAATAATCATTCCTATTCCTCCCGTGTCAGCAATTACAATCAATTCAGAGCCATTATACAGTATCAAAGTCCTTTCCCGCCCGATGAATTCACGATAAGCCTTGACGGCAGGTCCAAAAAAGTCCTCCGTGCGGCACCGTGGGGCCCGCACAGAGGACTGGAAAATATATCAAATCGGGTAGCGGCAGATTCTGTCCCGCCTTATGCAGTCGGTGCTGCTGTCGTTTCTGCTGTCGTTTCTGCTGTTGGTGCTGCTGTCACTGCCGGAGGAGCGGTTGGAGCAGCCGGTACATTCACGGCACCGGTGGCGGGATCCATTGCACAGATTGTTCCGTCAGCAGCGCGTACGCCTACACTGACTATTGCCGGAATGCCGCTGTAAATACTATGATACACGAGTTCGCGCTTCACTTCTTTGCCGTCTTTATAGTAGACCATATAGCAGTCGGCACTGATATAATCATGTGAGTCACGCTCTGTTTTCTTTGTTCCGGCAGCTGCATTTGGATTAGCAACATATTGTGTCGCTCCGGGACCCGATCTTCCTGTCACTTTTCCTTCGATTTTAATGGTCATCCCGTCAGCGACCGGACGTCCGTAAATCTCCATGGTTACGTGAAGATTTTTATAATAGGCATGGATGGCAATCGGGTATTCCGTGTTATTTGTGAACTGGAAATTGGATCCGCCCCAAGTTACGGTAGCGTCCGTGCCTTCATCCACATACGTACTCGGCCATGAATGAGGATGACGCTCGTCAACCTGCAGGTCAGCCATCATAACACTGTGGAATAGTGTACCGGTTGTCTGGCAGATTCCGCCGCCAAGCTCCAAACGAGTAGTCCCGCCATAAATGCCCGGGGCTTCCTTGTAGCCTTTTTCCGATGTGCGCTTGCCGATGTAATCATTGAAATTGAAGGACTCTCCGGGCTGAAGTACTAATCCGTCTTCCGCCTTGCAGATCAGGTCAATGTTGACATTGCGGTTCGGTTTATCCGTCGTTACCGTAGTAGTGGAGGACACAAGTCCCAATGTTGATTCAAGGAACGCCTTGGTAACCTTGGGTTCGGTTATAGTAACATTCACTGAAATTGTTTTGTCGTATTCCTTTGCTTCAATAACAGCTTTAACGTCATTAATGGCACCGTCAACATCTATGTCCAGACCGGTAACATACTCATCAATCACGAAGGCGAGCGCGACCGTATCAAAAGACGTTGCGACGGCATCAACCGCTTTCCTTTTGAGAGGTTCCAGAAGACTGCGCACTGCATCCTCAACATCATTTGTATTTATTGTATTGACAGCATCAAAATTCTTCGGGGTTTTCTGAAGCAGTAAAAGTGTCTGGTATCTGTCGGCAATGGCTTCCGCCTCAGTGGTCTTTGTACTTGTCCTGTTATAATTATATGCATCTTCCAGGACCGCCGTAAGGTCCGAAGTCATCGTTGCCTTCGACAAATCCAACGGATATTCCTTATCCTCAACAGAAAGGCTGATATTCATTTTGGAAACCGCTTCAGAGTCCCCGCCGGCAAGCATTGCGGCAGCTTCTTCTTTTGTTTTACCGGAAATATCAACTCCGTCTATCGTTATTCCCCGATAGAACGTCGTTACATCAAGTTCTTTTTTCATGTCCTCCGTAGTAAGTGACTTCACCTGCCCGCTTGCATCAGTAATCGGGAATGATTTCACCGCCAAAGCATGATGGGAAGAATAATAATAAGTTGCCCCGCCGGCAGCCACTATGACGATAAGGGCTGCAGCAACGATTATGATTGTTTTTTTCGCTTTACCTGCGGGTTTTTTTGCTTTTTTCCCTAAAATATATACATTCGAATTCGAGTCGCTCAAACTTGAATCAGTTGAATTGGAATCGGTAATGATTGTATTGCCCGGATGCGAGGCTATACCGGCATCAGCCGTTGCTGTATCACTTGTCACTGCATCAGGCACACTTGTTTCTTCTGCCGCATCGGCACGCAAAGCGGTGTCGGCTGAGCCGGTGTCACTTGAGCCGGTGTCGCTTGAGCCGGTGTCGCTTGAATCCGCGGATTCTGCACCTGCGTCATTCGGTTGTACCCCGTCCGGATTTATGTCCTCATTCATTACGTCATTAGAGTTCTCGTCATTTGAATTTTCCATGTAGAATCAACCCTCATATCTTTCATAATATTTAAAAATGGTCGATATTAGCACATTGATACAAACAGAACAATTACCATATCGATATCATAACCTAAAACGAGGTGAAGTTGTAAAAAATCTTAGTCATTTTCAGCTTTTTTTCCACCTTTTCTCAATGGTCCGGCAGTAATTCCCATCACCTGTATCCGGAAAATCGATTGCTTCCTGTTGATTGGAATAATAAGTCGAAAAAGCCGGAAGGTTTATGACCGGAGTACAAAAAATAATGCAGTCAGATTTTGCCTTACATCCGGCAAAATCTGACTGCATCCATGATATGCGTTTCTAATACTTGTATCGTGTTTCTATCTGTTGCTGACTATGTTTACCCGTATGATTCCGTCTACAGACTTCAATTTATCAACGACAGAATCCGGGCATTTCCCGGTTATTTCAAAAACGGAATAACCATATTCCTTTTTGCTTCGGCTGGAGAGGTTTTCTATGTTCAGCGCTTCCCCTGAAAGTGCGGAGGAAATCTGCGCCAGCATGTTCGGGACGTTTTTGTGAATGACGCATATGCTCTCATCCCCGCCTTTGGGATTTATGACATCGGGGAAATTGACGCTGTTTTTGATGTTGCCGTTTTCAAGAAAATCAATGAGTTCATTGACAGCCATCACCGCGCAGTTGTCTTCGCTTTCAGGAGTGGATGCACCCAGATGGGGGATGGCAATGACGTTTTTCATCTTCATAATCTCGGCCGAGGGGAAATCGGTAAGATAGCATCCGACTTTTCCGCTTTCAAGTGCCTGTGCCATATCTGCATTATTAACAAGGTCGCCGCGGGACAGATTAATAATACGCACGCCGTGTTTCATCTGGTCGATTGTTTTGGTGTTGATGAAACCCCTGGTCTCAGGAGTCGAAGGAACATGGATCGCAATATAGTCGCAATTATCATATATCAGTTTGGGGTCCGATGCGCGCCTGACACTATGATTCAAGAGCCATGCACCTTCTACGGTAAGGTATGGGTCATTCCCGTAAACAACCATACCAAGTTCTGATGCTGTATTGGCGACCATGGCTCCGATTGCCCCTAATCCGAAAACACCCAGGCTCTTGCCGAATAATTCCGGGCCGATAAAAGCTTTCTTGCCGTTCTCGACTTCTTTGGAAATGTCCGATTCCAGAGGCAGTTCTTTTGCCCAGTTGACTCCGCTTATGATTTTCCGGGAAGTTAAAAGCAGCGCCGCTATAGCCAGTTCCTTTACGGCATTCGCATTGGCTCCCGGAGTATTGAAAACGACAATCCCCTTCTGGGAACACTGGTCAACAGGGATATTATTCACACCGGCTCCGGCCCTGGCAATTGCCTTCAGGGTATCCGGGAAATCCATGTCCAGCATATTCGCCGAACGTACAAGTATGGCGTCCGGATCTTCGACGGTGTTGCCGACTTCGTAATTATTTTTGTTAAAATTCCTGGTTCCGACGGAGGCGATTTTATTGAGTGTTTTAATTCTGTACATTTTTCTCAAACTCCTTCATGAAAAGTATCAGCGCATCTATACCCTCTTCAGGCATGGCGTTGTATATCGATGCTCTCATACCGCCGACACTGCGGTGGCCCTTGATATTGACAAACCCTGCTTTCTCAGCCTCTTTGCAGAATTTCTTATCAAGATCTGCGTCCCCTGTAACAAAAGTCACGTTCATCATAGAGCGCGATCCCACTTGTACAGGTGCAGAAAAGAGGGACGATGAGTCAATATAGTCATATAGTTTCTTCGCTTTACGACGGTTGATTAAAGCCATTTTCTCCAATCCGCCAATATCGTCACGAACCCAGTCAAGGACTAATTTCGCCATATATATGGCATAGCACGGAGGAGTATTGTACATACTGTCATTCTCAGCTGCGGTCCTGTAACTGAGCATGACCGGAGTGATATCGCGTTCTCTGCCAATCATGTCTTCCCTGACGATGACAACCGTTAAACCGGCAGGTCCCATGTTCTTCTGCGCGCCGGCATAGATAAGGGCAAACCGTGATACATCGATCGGTTCTGACAGGATACAGGAGGAAAGGTCGGCCACAAGCGGCACATCACCGGTATCCGGGATTCCGGGGAATCTCGAACCGAATATCGTGTTGTTATAACAGATGTGCACATAGTCGGCATCAGGCCGAATATCGGATACGGCAAACTCGGGTATATATGTGAAATTCTTGTCGGCACTTGATGCCAGCACAGTCACATCCCCATAACGTTTGGCTTCCTCATATGCTTTCTTAGAAAACATACCGCTTATAACATAATCTGCTTTGCCTGATTTTGTCAGCAGATTAAGCGGTACAGCGGAGAATTGTGTAGTGGCTCCGCCCTGCATAAAGAGCACCTTATAATTATCAGGGATATTCATTACCTCTCTCAAAAGTGACTGCGCCTGCGCGATGATTTCTTCATATACCGGAGATCGATGACTCATCTCCATGACAGACATCCCGCTGTCCTTATATTCAGTCATTTCAGCCGCAGCAGTTTCCAGTACTTTTAGTGGCAGCATGGACGGTCCTGCTGAAAAATTATACACTCTGCTCATTTGATAAATTCTCCTGCTTTCTGATAAATTAATAGATTTCCCTGTACTGCCGGATTCCTCCGGAGACGCAAAAAACTACCGGGTTTTACTGATTCATGCTGAATTATATCATATCAGAGAAAGATGGATTCATCAAAATGTATTACTTCCTGCCTTTTAGCTGTGATATATCGGACTTTTGCTTATTATTCCAGATATGATTCGTACATTTCTGCTCAGGTAACCCTGACAACAATCCTGTGCAGGATGTCCACAGCTTCTTCGAGATTTGTTGAAGCATCCTTGATATGGTGGTAGACCTCCCTGTGTTTACATGCATCCATTGGGTCCCCGCTTTTAAACTCGGCGGACATCCCGTCCCTGTATAACTGCTCAATGGTCCTATGGGTCTCCCGGATACCGGCAATATTCATCTGTGCTTTCAAGGGATTATTTTCCAGAAATTCAATTGCCTCAGCAAAGATACCCGCTCCCTTTTTCAGGTTGTCAACCATGCTGATGATGATATGATTTGCCGGCACGTCATAGGCTTTCATTGAAAGTAGCGTCGACTTGGCATACTCAATGACTTTATCCATTCCAACAGAAATCGAATAAATATCCCCGCGGTCGAAAGGCGTCGAGAAGGCCTGAATCAGATTTTTCTCAAGGTCCATCCTGATGGCATCTGCTTTATCAACATCCTGTAGCAATACTGAATCTTCTTCCCCCGCTGCCCCTGAAAGCCACCTGTGGAGTGCATCGATCCCCGACAGGTTCATTTCGGCCTGATTCGCGAGCATCTTATAAAAATTGAATTTCACTGGGAAAAGCCGGTCTATAAACTTTTGTTTTGCCATATGTTTTCTCCCTTATACCGCCCTGAAAATGAAGTGGAACGCTGTGTAGATAACGGCAGACACGGCTGCCGCTGCCGGAATGGTAATAAACCAGGACTTGATAATCTCTTTAACAATTCTCCAGTGAACGATCTTGTACTGGTCGGCGGCACCCACGCCCATGACACTTCCTACGACTACATGTGTTGTCGATACAGGTGCACCGGCAGCCGTCGCAAAAAGGATGGATCCAAGGGAGGCTAACTGTGAATTGACACTGTGAATGGGACGGATCTCGTATATTCCTCGTCCGATTGTTTTCATTATGCTCCAACCGCCGAGCAGCGTTCCGATAAACATGACCAGCCCCCCTGATATACGGACCCACAGCGGCGCAGTTTGTACTGTCGATGTTCCGCCGGCAGCCAAAGCCAGCGTGAGAATCCCTATGATCTTCTGTGTGTCATTTGCACCGTGGCTATAGGAAAGAAAACCCGCGATTGCCCATTGAAGCCGGTTCAGGCCTTTGTTCAGTCCGAATTTTGCATTCCTGAGAAGTACTTTTGTGATTTTTCCCAAAATAAAAGCAAATACAAACCCCAGAAGCGGAGAAAAAATCAGTGCGGCTGTGACCAGTGTGATGCCTGTCAGTTGATGACTTCCATTTATGAGTTCATTCCATCCCCACAAAACGTGCCGGTATCCGGAAGATACAAGGACGGCACCGATAATGCCGCCGACCAGTGCATGCGTCGAGCTCGACGGCAGTCCCAGTTTCCAGGTCAGCAGGTTCCATATTACGGCACCAAGAATCGCAGAAAGGAGTATCGGCAGAAGGGATATATCCGGCGGTAAGTCTATCACGTTGGAAATTGTATTCGCTACGGCATTTCCGCCGAAAACGGCGCCGATCATCCCAAAAGCAGACGCGAGCAATATCGCCTGCCTGGGTGATGCCGCTCCGCTGCAGATGAATGTCGCTACCACGGAACTCGCATCATGGAGGCCGTTAGTCAGCGCAAACAGGAGGCAAAAAGCAATTACCAAAATGAGTAAGACGGATGTACTGATGTCCACCATAGCATTTCCCCTGCTGTCTAATTTGCCCTGATTCCGCTTTGTGTATGCAAATCCGGTGCATTAACATCTTCTTATAAACTTTTTTTAATTATATCATATGCTATTCCCGTGAAAATGGTTCTTCACGGAAGTATAATAGAGTAAAATTCTTATTTTAGAGGTAATGAATATGCAGACGGGCAAACGATTATCACAGGCATATAAAAACGCCAGGGTTGAGTATATTGACGAGAATTCCAATTACATTTTCTTCAGCGACTGCCACAGGGGTGACGGAAGCCTTTCCGATGAATTTGCAAGAAACAAGAATATATTCCTCTACGCCCTTGAGTACTACTTCAAAAACGGATTTATCTATGTGGAGGCCGGCGACGGAGACGAGCTTTGGGAACACAGTAAGTTTAAGGACATAGTAAATGCAAATATTGCTATCTTCGAAGCTATCAAAAGCTTCTTTCATAAGGATCGCTTCATCATGCTTTATGGAAACCACAATATTTACCTGAAGGACCATGAATATGTCAAAAGAAATTTCGACAGTTATTATGACGAATACAATGAGGTGCTTCTGAATTTTCTAAAAGGGATCAAGCCCGTCGAGGCACTCCTTTTAAAGACTAAAAGAACAGGGCAGGAAATCCTTGCTGTCCATGGTCACCAGGGTGATCTTCCCAATGACCAGTTATGGCGGTTATCGATGCTCTCAGTGAAATATTTCTGGCGGTTCCTGCACGCATTCGGCTTTCAAAACCCGTCCAGTCCCGTTAAAAACGCCCCCAAGCGGCATAAGATCGAAAAAAATTATAATAGATGGATCAGTGAGCACAGGGTTATGCTAATCTGCGGCCACACACACAGGTACAAGTACCCGAAGACCAGGGATCTGCCCTATTTCAACACGGGATGCTGCATTTTCCCGTCAAGCATAACAGGCATAGAAATCACAAAAGGCATGATTCAGTTGGTCCAGTGGAGAACAATGGTCTACCAGGACGGAATTCTTCACATAGAAAGAACAGTTCTCCGGGGGCCGGATTCCATTGTTTCGTTCGACATCCGGTAACCCGGACAGGAATCGGGGGATTGGTCTTCCCCAATACTTATTCATTCAAATGGTATACTTATATAAATAGTACCGTCCAAGGGAACATCTGACTGTCATCTTGCAGACATAATTTCCAAAAATCAACGGTACGCATTTATGAAGAGGAGACTGTAACATTGAAAACGGGAACTTATCTTGAAATAGATCTGAATATAATCAGGGAAAACTCGAAGCTGATTGTCGAAAAGTGCCGGCCCCTGGGCATAGAGGTACTCGGCGTCACGAAGGGTTTTTCAGCTAAACCGCGAATCGTTAAGGCAATGATACAGGGCGGCATTATGGATTTGGCGGATTCACGGCTCGAAAATATCATTTCCCTCCGCAAAAAAGGATTTATCCAGAACATGACGCTTCTTAGGATTCCCCGTCTAAGCGCAGTTAAGAAAGTCATCTCTGTCACGGACTGCAGTGTAAATTCCGAATATTCGGTAATAAGGGATCTGTCTGCTGCTGCTTTTTCAATAGGAAAAAAGCACAATATTATCCTGATGGTTGACGTGGGTGATCTGCGTGAAGGAGTCCTTCCCGAGGACGCATTTGAGATGGCCCGAAAGGTTTCCCTGCTCAAAGGTATCACCCTGCAGGGTGTGGGAACGAATATGGGCTGCTACGGAGGGATTCTGCCGACCCTGCAAAACTTGAATATGCTGCTGGATATTACTAAGGAAATAGAGAAAAAGGTTGGTATAAAGCTCGATATCGTCTCAGGAGGGGGAACTTCTTCGCTCAAACTGATTGGGAACGGCGAAATGCCTGCAGGTATTAACCAGCTCCGGATCGGCGAAGGGATTCTGCTCGGCACGGATACAACCCACGATAATTTCATTCCCTGGCTTCATCAGGATGCATTCCTCCTGAGGGCGGAAGTTATCGAGGTCAAAACCAAGCCCTCCGTCCCAATCGGCGAACTGGGGCATGATGCTTTCGGCAATATACCGGTCTTCGAAGATAACGGACTGAGGAAACGCGCCATTGTATCCTTAGGCCGGCAGGATGTGAATGTTGACGGACTTTTCCCTTTGGACACCAACATGCATGTCCTGGGAGCAAGCAGCGATCATCTTCTTATTGACGTCACAGATGCTGCCCAGAATATTAAAGTCGGATCCCAGATTTCATTCAAGCTGAATTATCAGGGTCTTCTGTTTCTATGCAACTCAAAATACGTCAAGAAAGTATACAAAAAGGGTGCGTTATGATAACCAGAGTTTCTCCCGGGCAAGCGGGGATGATTCGTCAAATCATACAGCTCGAAGCAGCAGCATTCGGCGAGGGCGGGTTGGATGAATGGGACCTTATGCCTCTGATCCGCCATGGCAGAGTATTCTGTATGGAAAAAAGCGGGCAGGTCCTTGGCTGTGTTCAATATATGAAAGATTGGGACGACCCTTCAAAATCCTATATTATCGGCCTTTCGATCGCAGACGGTCTGCGCGGGAAGGGTTACGGAACCGAACTGCTGAGAACCAGCATGGATATCCTGGCAGGCGAAGGCATGAAGACTTTTGAGCTGACTGTAGATCCGGAGAATGCCGCAGGAATAGCAGTATATGTGAGAAAACTCGGTTTTGAAATTACCGGGCGCCGGCCTGATGAATACGGGGCAGGAATTCATCGTATTATCATGGAAAAAAGGATATAAACAAAAGGGCCGCTTTCTTACTGTCTTGCTGATATAAACAAAAGAGCCGCTTTGATACTGTTTCGCAACAGCCCTGGAAGCGGTCCTTTCATATGAAGAAGAGGTTTTTGATCTTTCCGTCCGACACAAAACAGAGATTTTCTACATAGCTTAAAAAACGTATCCGTAGTTTTTGCCGCATGGCGCGATCAGTTACCCGGAAAGCTTACTTCACTGCATCTTTATGCTTTTTCATGAGTTTTTTGATATCTTCTTCGCATTTCCCGCACTTGGATCCGGCGCCGGTCTTATCCCTGATATCCTTGTACGATACCGCCCCTTTTCCCATAGCTTTCAGAATATCTCCCTTAGTGATCTTTTTGCATTTGCATATTACTTTTTCCGGATTCATTATGTACCCTTCTTTCTCTAAAATGAGGACAGCGCCCTCCTTAATCCAATCAGCCTGAATATATGCCGGTTTCCCGATATCGGGCTTCTTCCGACAACAACAGCCTCTTTTCCCTCAAGCTCAATATTGCAGTGCTTCAGGATTGTAAGGATTGCCAGTGCCCTGCCATCCAGAATCCTTGCTTCACCCATTTTATCACCTTCTATTCCGGTCACTGCAGTTGTTCAATATTTGAATGTCTGAAACAACTTGTAATGTGATCATTAATTAATCCTGTCGCCTGCAAATGAGCGTACACGATAGTCGGCCCCAGGAACTTGAAACTCCTGGCTTTTAAGTCCGCACTTACCCTGTCTGCCAGCTCTGATGTGGCTGGTATTTCCATTATGGAATCCCATTTATTCTCAATAGGCTTATTGTTTGAAAAATTCCAGATATATCTGTCAAAACTACCGAATTCTTCCTGAATTTCAAGAAAATGCCGTGCATTGTTTATCGATGCTTTGATCTTCAGTTTATTCCGCACGATTCCTTTGTTGTTCAGAAGCTCATTGTATTTTATTTCATCATAATTTGAAACCTTTACGACATCAAAATTATCATAGGCCAGCCTGTAGTTTTCTCTTTTTTTGAGTATTGTAAGCCAACTGAGACCTGCCTGAGCCGATTCGAGCACAAGAAATTCAAAATGCTTTTTATCATCATGGACCGGAACGCCCCATTCTTCATCATGATACTTTATATACTGCACATCTGTGCCGCACCAGAAACATCTTTCCATCATCCGGTCCCCCTCCTGCGTTAATGGTTCGCCAGTTTGTAAATCAAATAATTATCGTCTTTACCGAGCAGTTTAAAGCCGCCGATTGTGGGTGAGCCATAGGAGACGCTGCGGTCAGCCATGTCGTGAAGCGATTCCTCGCTTTGTACGCCAATACCCAATTCAGAAAAACAAGTTGGCATGCCCAGTGAAGCAAAGTAAGAAACCGTGGCATCAATAGCGGCATGTGCTGTTTCTTCATCACTGGCTTTTTTAATTCCCCAGACCTTGTCAGCAAATTGAACAAAGCGTGCAACTTTTTGCTGATATGCATACTTTGCCCAGGATCCCCATATTGTAGAAAGGCTGGCACCGTGGGCAGCATCAAATTTGGCACTCAATTCATGGCCCAGTTTATGCGGTGCAAAATCCCTGACAGCACCTAGTCCGGTCAGCCCGTTATGAGAAAGGCTGCCGCACCACATCAGTTCACTCATCGCCTGATAATTGTGTTTATCCTTCATCGCAATCGTGCCGCTCCTTATTGTGACGTGAAGAATCGCTTCGGCAATCTCATCCGTTATCTCATTTCCTTCCGTTGGTGTAAAATATCGATCAAGCGTATGCATCATGATATCCACAATCCCGCACGCGACTTGAAAATCCGGAAGTGTATAGGTAAGTTCCGGGTTCATAACAGCAAATCTGGGGCGATTAAAGCTACATGACAATCCGATTTTCGAGTGTGTCTCCTCGTTGGTCAGTACGGCAGAGTCAGATGTTTCGCTGCCGGCTGCTGAGATTGTGAGAACAACACCAACTGGCAGGCTCTTTTCTATTATTTTTTTGCCCGTCCAGAAAGACCAGATATTTGTGTCGGGATTGGCTGTGCCGTGTGCGATAGCTTTGGCAGAATCAATTACACTGCCTCCGCCGACAGCCAGTACAAAATCCGTTCCAAAAATCTTCGCCTTTTCAATTCCTTTTTGTACGAAAGATAAACGGGGATTCGGCTGTACGCCGCCAAGTGATTCAACGGAAAGTCCCGCATCCGTTAATGATTGTTCAATTCCGGCCAGGAGTCCGCTTTTTATGACACTGCCTCCTCCATAAACGATAAGGACACGTGATCCGCCGTACTCCTTCACTTTCTGTGCAGTTTGAAGTTCTGAATCTTTCCCGAATATAACTTCGGTAGGCGAGTGAAAATTGAAACTTTGCATGTCACCTGTCTCCTTTGATATTTGAATTTTTCTGGTCCCTGTATGGCTATGACTTTATACCATATAAATTAAAATGCAATGACAGATTGCTGCATTTGCTGCTTAGCTCGTTATTTTGCGCGAAATCTATACTGACAAGTCCATGGCAGGGATACATATTGGATATATCAGCAAGTCATATTTTCTTGTTGAAGCGGGGAATATGTGATGTTTTGTAAATACTGCGGCAAGGATATACCGGAGAAATGGGCATGTCAAATGATCAGATCGAAGGAATATCCGTACTGGGCAAACTTCATGATGTCGGAAAAATATATGTCCCCATCGAAATATTGAACAGGTCAAGTAAATTATCGGAGATCGAATTTGCCCTGGTTAAAACCCACTCCCAGGTCGGTTTTAATATTGTCAGGGATATTGAATTCCCCGAATTACGTGACGGTCTTCTTCCCCTTATCGTAAGCTTTCAATCAGTTTAACCGGGTTTATCATTTTTCCGGTATACGTCGTACCTTTAACTTCAACCTCCTTGGGGTCCCCTGTCAAAAGAGTTGCACTCCAGAATTGTTCCGGTGTTATTTCAGGATTAATCTGGCAGGCCAGGGCATAAATACCTGCAAGATATGGTTCTGCCGAACTCCAACCGCCGACCCTGTAAAAAGTGTAATCATCCACACCGGTCGGTGCGGCCCCTAAAAAGGAGTTCATAGGGACCAGCAGTATTTCTTTCGGAGGATGGGATGTAAACTGCTCTTCGTAGAGTGTGCCGTATCCTCCCCCCTCCATCGATAACCACTGCTCCCATGCAACTACGCTGTATGATTCCTCTTTTTCCTTGCTTTCCAGCGGGCTGCGGTCCAATCCCTGAAAACACATGGAATAGTTGCTTTCCATGAAAAGATTGCAGTTGAGCACAAGAATTCCCTGTTCCCGTGCCGTCTGAATGGACGCCTCAATTTCTGCAAACCCGATATCCTCCGGCTTCCATGAAGCCGATATGGAAATAACACGGATTTTGTTTGCTTCCGGCAATGTCTTGTTTATTTCGAGGACCCTGTCCACGGCCGATGCATATTCCAGCCAGGATTGTTTATCACCCGCTTCGTTCCACACATTTCCGCAGAAATAGTAAATATCGGATTCCGGAGCAACGCCGCAGTCCTTGCCCTCTGCAATACTTGTCATAAGCGAAGCATGCATGGAGGCTGTATAATCTCCGGCATATCCGATGACTTCATACGCCTTGATTCTGTTTTTGTATTCATTGTGTTCCAGCAGAAGAGGCTGGTCAATGATCGCTATGGCAATGCCTTTTCCGGTAATACCCTGTTCATGCAGCGTATTTATGTCCAGACCCGGGGTCCGGGCCATATCCATAACAGCCTGTGGATCAAATTCTTCCGGCATGCTTTCAGGCCATTTTGTCTGCATGTCAAACTCTGCATGTAAGAGTTTATCCAGGTCCGCATGCAGATCCAGTTTTGATAAATCGCACTGCCGCAGTGCAACAGGTCTCCATGTTTTATCGTCTACTTTATATTCCGGCAATACGGTGTAATTTTTGGCCAGTCCGCTGAAATTGGCAGCAGGAGCACCCTTATCCATTTTCGGCCCTGTCGATTCTTTTTGGGTTGTTTCCTGTCCAACGGTCTGTTCCGAAGCAATCAAACCTGATACCGCCGGCAAAGAGGTTTCTGCTGCCTTCGAGGTATGATCCGCCTGTGCAGCGTTCCCGGAAGAGCAGCCGGACAGAATCAATAGTCCCGCGAGAATAATCACAGATACATACTTTTTCATATTCCCCCTAGTCTTTGAACCATATAGAGATTAATGTAAAAAGTATACCATATCACTTTGTATATTGCCGCTGAAGTCATTTCTTCCTATGCAAAAATCACATCTTACTGCTCTGTCTTTTCTCAAATCCGGCGACCCTTTCAACAACAGGTACGATGGTTCTCCTGTTGGTAAAATCAACAGTTTTGCCATATGTGGCAATGAATCCTTTGGTTTCATTATCCATCGTCTCAGGATTCCGGGAACGGGCCGACTTCATAAGAAGAAACATCAGGAACCGGTCGAGCGGGCTCATCCTCGGGTAATTGAGACCCCCGCGCAGCAGAAAAAACGGCACGCTCCCCTTCATTTCCGGAGTAAGGTTCTTCCCTTCGATTTCCATGCGGGCTTTTTCTCCTTCTGCAGTCGCCCCGACAGCTACGACAAGCAGATGCCGGCCGGCCATTTTGCCAAAGTACTTTTTCATTCGTGAAAACCCGAGGATGCCTCCTGCATAAAGGCCGCCGCAATAGATGACCGTATCATATTCGAGAAGCTTCGCAAGGTTTGTCTCCTTTGCTTTTCTAAGATCCGCACCCGTATCTTCTGAAATCCATGTTGCATACTTTTCTGTACTGCCGTATTTCGACTGATAAACAACCACTGCTTTACTCATATTCCTATCCTCTTTCTTCTCCGGTTTTTTCCGATTCCAATGACACAATTATCCGGTATCCTGCGCGCAAATACGATGTACTCTGTGTTGCTTTTAAATAAATCCACGTAAACTTCGGGTTGCTTTTGAAAAACGAGTCCATGAATGCATGAAAACAGAACGCAACAGTTTCCGTTTGGTTGATTTTGTATCGCAAAATCAACTACAAATCCATTGATGCGTATATAAAGTTTGGTTATACTTCAAATATACAAAGACTTTCCTTTTGTTTGAAGGGAGAAAAAACCATGAATCCGATGCGATTATCTGAACACTTACTTGAACTCCGCCGCAAGAGGGGTGTGACACAGGATGAACTTGCAGCATTTCTAAATGTTACCAAGGCGTCTGTTTCTAAATGGGAGAACAGGCAGAGTTTTCCCGATATTATGCTGCTGCCCCAGATCGCCTCCTATTTTGATATCAGTATTGATGATCTGCTCGGCTATGAGCCGCAAATGAGTAAAGAGCAAATCAAAAAATGCTACCATGACCTGGCTTCGGATTTTGCCGTTCTGCCGTTTGAAGAAGTCATGCAGAAAAGCAAGGCCCTCGTCAAAGAATATTACTCCTGCTATGCATTTCTTCTGCAGATTTGCGTGCTGTGGCTGAACCACTGCATGCTGGCCAAAGAGCCGGCACGGCAAACAGAAATCATGAACGATATTGTCGGCGTATGCGATCATATCCGTGTCGGCTGTAAGGATGTCGGCACATGCAGCGACGCGCTGGCACTAAAAGCAATGGCTGAGCTGCAGCTTTCCAAACCACAGGAAGTCATTGAAGCACTGGAAGAGGAACTGAACCCAAACCGCCTTACGCGCCAGGCCGATATGCTGCTAATTCAGGCGTTCCAGATGACAGGCGACATTAAAAAAGCAAATCAGTATTCACAGATCAGCATGTTCAGCAATTTGCTTGCCCTGGTCGGCGGCGCCTCGCAATATCTGTCTCTGCACATGCAGGACCCGAAACTATGCGAAGAAACCATCCGGCGCACAGAAAAGCTTATCGATATTTTTCATCTGGAAAGCCTGCATCCGAATACGGCGGCCGTCTTTGCCTATCAGGCGGCGATATGTTTTTGTATGCAGCAGAAAAACGACGAGGCGATGGAACGGCTGCACAAATTTATTTCGATCAGTCTTTCCCTTATCGAGAACGGGTTGACTTTGCACGGCGACGACTATTTCAACGCACTTGATGAATGGTTTGAAAGGTTCGATTTGGGAGCCGAAGCACCCAGGGATAAGAAGCTCATATTTTCCAGCATTGTCCAGGCTGTTGAGAATCCGGTATTTGCTCCGCTGTCACAAATGGAGGCATATATAAGAATGAGAAAAACAGTAAAAGAAAGAGGTGTTTACTATGAATCTAACTGATATGTTACCGTTCCTGATTCCTCTGATCGTCGTTGAAGCCATTCTTCTGATTGTCAGCCTCCGCCATATTTTTACCCATGACCACTACAAACGGGGAAACCGTACGCTCTGGGTAATTATTGTCATTGTCGGTATCGAGTTATGGGGTCCGATTGCATATTTCTTACTCGGAAAAGAGGACAATTAAATGGATATGCTGGTCTTGTCTGATATATCAAAATCATTCGGTACGAACAGAATTATTGACGGCCTGAGCTTATCCGTCCCGGAGCATGCGGTTTACGGCTTTATTGGAGAGAACGGCGCCGGAAAAACCACCACGATGAAAATGATTCTCGGCCTGTACGAAGTGAACAGCGGTGAGATTCTGGTAAATGGTGAAAAAGTAACGTACGGGCAGAACAAAACCAACCGCTTTATCGGTTATCTGCCGGACGTTCCTGAATTTTATGGCTATATGACTCCCATGGAATACCTGACATTGTGCGGCGAAATCACGGGAATGACGGCACAGGAAACCCGGCATAAATCGTCGGAACTTCTGGAACTTGTCGGACTTGAAAAAGCAAACAAGCGGATCCAGGGCTTTTCCCGCGGCATGAAACAACGCCTCGGTATTGCGCAGGCCCTGCTGAACAGTCCGAAACTGCTTATATGTGATGAACCGACATCTGCACTTGATCCCATCGGGCGCAAAGAAATCCTTACTATTCTTTCTGCAGTCAAAGAACGTACTACCGTCATATTCTCCACCCATATTCTTTCGGATGTTGAAAGGATATGCACCAAAATCGGACTGCTTCACGGCGGAAAGCTGGCACTTACCGGTTCGATTGAGGAAATCAAACGAAAACACCGGGGCGACGGTTTTGAATTGGAATTTAGTAGGTCGGAGGATACGGACATCTTCGCAGAAAAGCTGTCCGGCGCCGAGCGAACCGGCAGGACCCAGCTTCTCTACCGCAAAAAAAGCGAAGAAGATATGATGGACGCTATGCATATTCTGTTGGATAACCAGCTTCATCCGCTGCGGATTGAAATGTCGGAACCGACACTGGAATCCCTGTTCATGGAGGTGGTTGGCAAATGAAACAATTGACTGCATTTACCAAAAAGGAATTTATCGAGCTCTACCGTACCGGAAAGCTTCTGATTCTTACGATTGTTTTTGTCCTGTTCGGTATCATGAATCCCGCATTTGCCAAGCTGACCCCGTGGATAATGAATATGGTATCCGGCAGCCTCGCGGAGGCAGGAATGTCGATATCTAAAATCGAAGTAAACGCGATGACCTCATGGAATCAGTTCTATAAAAATGTACCCATGTTTCTGATTGTATTTGTGATTATGTTCGGAGGAATCCTTACAACGGAATACCAGCGGGGCACGCTGATAAATATGCTGACCAAGGGACTTTCCAGGTGGAAGGTCATTGCCGCCAAGTTCACCTCGATGATGTCAGTCTGGACACTTTGTTACTGGCTCAGTTACGGTATCACGTATGTATACAATGATTATTACTGGGACAACGGCATTGCGGCCCATTTATTCCTGAGTGCGTTCTGCATTTATCTGCTGGGTATCTGGATGATATCACTTGTCCTCTGCGCGTCGTCTTTAGCTAACAATAATTCTGCTGTCCTTTTGTTTACAGGAGGTGTATTTGTTGTCAGTTATCTTGTCAGTATGGTGCCAAAGCTTTCCAGTTATCTGCCGACACAGCTGCTCTCCTCCCAGGCTATGCTGACAGGTGCGATGCAACCGTCCAATTTTACCGCGTCCATCTTGGTGACGCTGCTCCTGACAGCTTTTTCTTTAGCCGGTGCCATTCTGGTATTCAACAAGAAAAGACTTTAAAAGTTATGAAATCCACCATTGATTTGCTGTACTTCTATTAAGCCTTATTATCGTATACGCACCGGACGGTAACACGTGTCGCACCGCCATATGTACATGTGAATAGTGTCAAATCCCAATCACCAGTCACCATTCCCTCCATATCATCCGGCTCCAATACAACTATTGCTGAGACCTTGAAAGGATATACTGTTCCATAAATATCTGTGAACACAACAGGATCGCCGACAGAAAGAGTGTTGAGTCTTCCAAAGTGACGCGAATAGTTGTGTCCGGCGATAATGAATCCATGGGTATAATTCGGTTCTATATATCGAGCCGGGGCAATTTTTAGTGCTGCATATGACCATTGACTGATAATAGGCAGTTCCAGATCCAATCCAGGGATTGACAGATAGCCAATATATTTTGCGCCTTCGATTTCCAAAGCATCCTGATCAATGTGGTTGCGCAAGTTTTCCATTTGCACTGCAGCGTCATCCGCTAGTACAGTTAATGGTGAATCCGGATCGAGAGTGCCCCGGGTGATTTCGTCTGTATTGAGGGGGTCGGAACTATTTTCCTCTATTTGCTCAAGCAGCTTGGGCATTAGGACATCCACCGAAGTGTTGGCGCGATTCTCATCCCACGCGTTATAAATCAACAGTCCCAACGCACAGGTAATCAGGAGAATGCCCAACCCCATTAAGGCACCTCCCCGTTTATTCATCCTTTTTCCTTTTTGAGCTAATATCTGCCCAGCCCATGCTGAATGCAATAATACCGGAGATGGCAAGTACGGCAACAGGCCAGCGAAGCATTCCTGTCTGAGGAAGTCTCCCGGCCGAAGACGTGTCTTTCTTTGACGTACCGATAGTCGGCGCAGGTGTAGGTGTCGGGTACCGGTTAGCCTCCAGAATACCCTGGACTTTGGGAGTAATTATCAGGTTATAAAGCCAGGTACTTCCATCCGGGTCAATCGATGGCAAGGATACCATAAAAGGCTTAATATCACGGTATCCTTCGACAGAAATGTTTTGTGAAATAAGATAAAGCCCCGGACTCAGGCCGGATATGACCGCTGTTCCTTCACTTCCGACGAGTACATTATTTGCAATTAATTTGTTTTGCGTACTATATTTTGTTAATTCGGCAGATACTGCTATATTCTCTTCTGCCTTCATATTAACGTTAATTGCTATATTTGCAGCTGAGAATTCATCTGTCGGCACATACGAGAGTTCACCGTTTGCAGACTTCAGTGTTGCAACACGGATAATAGATAATCCTGCGCCGGTCAGGCTGACTCCCTGTTTACTTATCATCACAATTGTTAAGGAGCCCAATTCCGATGAATCTGCAGAAGCATAAACACCCGCTTGCATTGGCCCAAAGAGCAGAATAGCAGTTGTCAGAATTGCTGTGATTAACGTCCGTCTAAGATTCAATGTGGAATTCACCTCCTTATATGACTTTGGATTAGGATTAACGGGACTTTCTGTATTTGATAAGCAGCATGACAAGAAGGACAAGAAGGAGCGGTACGGCCAGAACAGGGGCGACATATAGGGGCTCGATCTGAATGGCTTCCGCTGCAACCCGTATAACAGGTGCAACAATTTCCTGAGCATTTTCAATTCGTGTTCCCGTAATGAGCAATCTGTGCGAATTGACACCATACGGTGTACAGGTAACCAATGTGCACAAATCTTTCTGTGGATCAATTTCTAACGATTCCACCTGATCCGGTTCAACGGTCTGTATCTGATTGATTTCATAAGTAAGTGTCTCATCCAAAACTTTCAAAAGAAACACATCACCTATCTGAAGTTTGTCCAAATCCGTAAATAGCGTTGCAGAAGGCAATCCCCTGTGACCGGACAAAATACTATGTGTGCCTATACCGCCAACGGGAAGGGACGATCCCTCAATATGTCCAACGCCCACTTGAAGTACGGCTTCACTTACTCCATGATATATCGGCAGGTATACGCCGATTTCTTTGATTTCAATATATCCCATAATCCCGTTTGCACTGATATTCATGCACTCATTATATTTTACTGATGCTTCCTTCGTCGGTACAAAACGTGTGGTATTACCAATAAGGGATGTGTTATATTCCTTGGCAGATTTCCATATTTGACTGTATTCCTGTTCGTTTAGCAGGGAGACATCATTTTTATAACCGGTGATCATTTTGGACTGAGTGAGTGAGTTGATATAATTGCTGACAGTCGGGTATAACATAACGGAAAGTCCAATCAGAAATATCATAATAAGTATAATCGTAGATAGATGGCGATGTTTCTTCATAGGATTCTCCAAGGTACCGAAGCTTCCGGGATGGGATTCCCGGAAGCTTCGGCCGGCAGGCTGTCAGATAATAAGTATAATAACATGATTTACTTTTTGCGGCTGTTTAATTTCTTGCGTGTGATAAAGACAACTACTACGGAAGTCATCAGGAGAAGTCCGATAACGGTAAAGATGGTGGTACCCATACCGCCCGTTGAAGGCAGTTCCACACCGGTATTATTCTGAACATTAATGCTTGCATTTTCTGTTCCATTCGTTTTCATCTTCACAACATCTGTGGCTGTTTCGAAGCTTCCGCCGTTGTTAAAGTCACGTGTAAGTGTTATTGCAACCGCTGCATCTAGCTTATTGTAACCGGCAGGCGCCGTTGTCTCAAACAGATAGTACGTGCCTTCATCAATGCCCTTGACAACAATTTTACCGGTTGCGGCGGCGGATACGAGATCGAACGTCTTTGTCACTGATGTATCATCAATTTCTGCGGCAGTAGCTACACGGTATCCACCTGTGGCATAGACGAACTGAATAGCAGATGCAGATGTTTCATTGGTACGCTTAAGCGAAAAATGTGCGTCCGCAAGATAGGTAGGAGAACTCCACGTTCCGGTATATTTGATGATGTCAACTTTGTACGTATCGACCAGAACGGTGTCATTCGGTGTCGTAGCCGTCGCTGTGGTGTTGTGGGGATTGCTGCTGTATTGAAGATTTACTGTATTGGGGTTGTCATTGGGGTTCTCGTCCGTAAACAGTACTGCGGAATTATTAAGAATTGCAGAGTAGGTAATAACGATCGGAGCATTCGGAGTCTTTGTCAGGAAGCTCGATTGAAATGCGATATGGAAGGTCTGTCCTGAAGTCGTAACGGTGTAATCTGTATTGAGTACCTGTGGCACGCCGCCAATCGTTACAATAACATTGTTGTTGAATGTCAGGCCTGCACTCATGGTATCGTGCACGATAAACTGGTAGCTGGAAAATCCGTTCATGCTTGGAACAGAAGAAGTGACGCGGAAAGGAACCGACTGTCCGATGGTGTAGTCTGCGACATCTCCCCATGCATCAACGGAGTCCTCATAGACTTTCTTTTCAACGGTCGGGACATCGAGCTTCGGATGGACGATTGCTGTGGGAGAAGTCGTATCAAGCATGCACAGTGATGTGATCGTCTCTCCGCCCGGAGTTGTTGTCACCGTGCCGTTTACTAGGTAATAACCGAGTTCCAGGTTGCTGATGGTACAGGTCTCAAATCCGGTCTCGACGGTTGCGCTGCCATCTGCGGTGATGGTAGGGGTGATGGCAGGGGTGATATACTCAGAAACATCTTCGGCAAAAGCGGTAATGTTGTCCGCACCAGTCAAACTATGAACATAGGAATAGGCGTCCACAAAACCGGTGATTTTGTCAGCTGTGAAGAATGCTGTAAAATCAGAGTCAACAGTATAACTATAAGCTGTCTTACCTGCATCGTATGTAACATCGAATATTTTGTATGCATAATAGGTATTATCTGAAATGGAGACTCCCGAAGTGGTATTTGTTACCTCGATGGAACCAGGACCGACGGCAAATACAGTAGCGGATAACATGGTAATCAACATGACGATGACAAGCAGGCTTCCAATCAATTTCTTGTTTTTCATGTATTTTCTCCTTCAAATTGTTTTTTTTTACTAATTACTTATTCATTATTTCCAAAGGTAAGGGACAAGGTGCCATATCACTACGCGGAAGATATCCCTCCTTTTCGTTTTCGATGCTTCATCTTCATTCCGGTCATGAGGAATACGGACAGCAGCAGCACGATTCCTGTTGCATAAAGTACACCCGGTCCACTGCCACCGGTGGCAGGCAGCTCAAATGGCTGCCCCTTCGTATTGGTTACGGCAATAATTCCGTTCTGGATACCGCTATTGTTGGTATACGTAACAGAGTATCCGCCGATCGCAGTTTCTTTCACGGTATATATCTGGCCGATGCTAATATCGAGGCCCCCCCATGTATGTGACCAGTTATTGGATGCATTTAAAGGAACTGTATATTCAGCGGCGACCATCGCAACATTGTTGCAGTAGAGCTGAACAGTCGCAGATAGACCATCAAGGCTTGTGCCGGTCAACTGAGTAGTACCGTTGGCCGCATACCAGGTCTTTGTCACCTGGACGCTGCCGGGTGCGACGGTATTAGAAATACCGATCTGTCCGTTCGATATTCCTGCATTGTTGGTATATGCAACAATATACGGAAATCCCGGCTCTCCGGTTTGTATAACCACTCCGGCCCTGCTGATCGAGACTTCCCTCACAGAATATTTCTGACCGCTGCCGATATTCAGACCGCTCCAAGTTTTTGACCAACTATTGCCGGTGTTCAGTGTAACTAAATAATCCGTACCGATCATGGGAACATCGTTGCAATAGAGCTGAACGGATACCGCCAGACCATCAAGGCTTGTGCCGGTCAACTGAGTAGTTCCATTAGCCGCATACCAGGTCTTAGTTACAATAACTTTAACCGGGAGCGAGCCGGTAAAGTCCGTCCGGTGGCTTTCGCTCTTGATATTGACATTGTTGCCGATGATCGTGCCATTTATGTTATCCATAATTATAATGTTGGCATCCGGTGCAATGACTGTTGCGTATGTGTGATGGAGGGTAATGTTTACATCGGCTGAATTGGTAAAATTCAGAATAATTTTGCCGTATTGAAATGTAATTATTGGATCCGGGTGTACATAATCCTCCTTGCTTGTATAACCATCCATAAACATCCGGATGTTGGGAACTGAAACATTGGTTTTCCCCGCGCAGTCGATATTGAGAATGACCGTATCGTTTGATAACGGGGTAAACGAATAGACATTGATGCCATTATTATAGTTTGCCAGATCGTTTGCCGTAAGGTTGAAGACTCCTTGCGAGGCGTTACTTGATAGTGTAAGAGACGTATTGTTCGGGTCGGTTGTAGAGGACGTGATATTACTATTGAGCTGACTGGCGAGCGAGGATGCTATGTTCTTAATTTGCGTTTCAACTGTGACCAGATCGACAAACGGAAGCACAGCAGAATCACTGTCCTGCCAGATCGTATACGGGCTATCAATTTGCGTGCCGTTAATGGCAAAGTGTTTGCCGTTGTCAACCAGCGACACAGTCGGGGACGAGCCAACCGCCAGGACACCAGCCGTGTCGGCGGCACTCGTGTGGCTTATCTGCATATAGTTTTGAATATAACTAAGTTCAGGCCCATAGCCTTCGGTGCCAAAGTTGGCGCCGGCATATAGATTTTTAGCTAAAATATTACCGTTGGTATGAGCACCCAATGTTGCTGTATCAAATGCTACAATATGAAAGTTACCTGCGATACCCAGCGGGTTTAAAGCATAGTAGTAGCTTGTATTAATAAAAGTCTCGGCCGCCGGGTCAACCAGTAAATAGTGCAGGTTATTGCTCATGGTATAATCATTAGTGACCAGAAAAGCAGAGAAGCTGTCCGTATCAAAGGTGATCGACTGCACAGTGCCCTCTTTCGATACGACGGGCTCTATACCCTGGACCGTTTCAAGTTCAACGGAGGCAGCCGTTTCTACAACATGATATAGATTAACATCTTCATTAGTAACAGCATTCATCAGCGGCGATTTATATTGAATCGTTACCTGTACGCTTCCGCCGGCCGGTTCAACTTCCGTACCGTCAACAAAAAATTCAATATCATACGCCAGCATTTGAGTCTGGTTGGATGCATCCGGCATGGTACCCTCGGGCGCTGTGCCATCTGTGGCTGTTCCGTCAGTTGCTGCTCCGTCAGCGGCAGCCGGAAGCAACTCCAGAAATGCATTGTATCGCACAGGATCTGATTCCAAAGTTATCTCATTGACACGCAGTTCAGCGCCAACGGGTAATACCGCGGTTTCGGATAATACGGCGGAAACAGAAATGGTATCGTTTTCGAAGATGAATTCTGTTGCCGGTGTGGGAGTAGGTTCAGTAACTGGCTCCGTAGAAGGAACCGGTGAAAGTTCTTCATCCGACTCCGCTGATGGAGTAGTTGTTGGTGTAGCTGATGGTGCCAAAGTTGCTGCGGCTGTTTCGTAGCAGGAGTCCTGATGCGTGTGCTCTTCGAGTCCGCATATCAGCTTTGTCTCATAACACGCGTCGGTATGAATATGCTCTTCACCTGCCGCGGTTTCGGAGGCTGCATCAGTTGAGGTATTATTAGATTCATTCACGTTCGGCACATCATTATATCCACATACAAGTACCGACTCATAACAGCCGGCATCATGCACATGTTCTTCAAGACCGCAGACAGCTTTTCTTTCCATTGTTATTCCAGGCTGGATAAGCATAAAGGCAGTCGCCAACACGACGAAAAGTGCTAGAACAACCAGTATCGGACGAAGAATCAGTCTGATGCGATTGCGCTTGAAAAGGGCTGCTGTATATGCGGTATATAATTGAGACAACTGTTTCTTCCTCCTTTACTCGTAATCTGCTTTATATAGTCTGTATCAAACAGGTTGCTTTTATCCAAACCAACCTATCTGTCTTTTCCCGTCGAATCAGGGCCGGCCTTATTCAACTATTCCAAACCCTGACACAGGCCAGACACGAAATATGACTTTCCCTACCACCTGATCGATAGAAACCGATCCAATCATGGATGAGCGACTGTCAAGGGATGTCTTCCTATGGTCTCCAAGTACAAACGCACATCCTTCTGGCACCTGATACGGATATTTGACATCACTCTGACCGCTGTCCTTCGTGTCTACATATGGTTCATCCAACTTTATATCGTTAACATAGACAGTCCCATCCGTTTTAATGTCCACCGAGTCACCGGCTACTGCAATCACACGCTTTACCAATATCTTGTTATTGTAGTAAAAGGCTACTATTTCACCGGGTTCAAAATGTCCGGTCTTTATCGATGCGACAATATCGCCGTTTTGAAATGTCGGTGTCATGCTTGTTCCGTATATTTGAAAAACCGGCATCCACAATGTGGCGCAGAGGATGGTAATCGCAGCAACAACAACAAGCGTCCAGACTGTACCTGTCCATGCATTTTTCACTGCTTGCCCGTCACGGCGGCGATTCAGTTCTTTTTCAAGCTGCTCCACAGTCGGGCGGGACGACGGTACTCGTTTCATTCCGGCTCACCCCGTTCTCCCTGGCTGACAGAGTCCTGTTTTTCAGAGAGTGCCCGGATATTATCCAGGTATTGATCGGCTGCAAGCTGGGCGGCTTCCATAACCTTATTGATTACAAGAGCCGCTTCTGCAATGGATCCGGCCTGAGAAACGGCAATCGTGCGGGTGTTCAGCCGGCTTTCAAGTTCGCGGATACTGTCTTTCAGCGTATTCAGTTCAGCCTCTTGATGGAGCATGATTCCAAGCATTTCTGTCTTTGATAAATGTTTCAGTTCTTTCTCTGTCATACTTTTACCTATATCCGGATGGATCGATGTATATTGCAAACAGCGATCGGCTTTCTATTCATTCTCAAATAAGCTAGCAAATCGAGAATATTCGTATTTTCCTCTGTTCTTTGGTTTCTCATCTATAAGATACGCAAAGCAGGTGGTTCGTTTTGAAAAGTTTACATTTTGTTTATAATATCACAAAATAATACCCGAAGAAATATAATACTTCGATTTTTTTCAAATAACTAATAGAAATTTACATGTGATATGTTATTACAGGTTAAATATTATGGTTTTACTAACAAAGAATAGTATTTTATGCTTGTCAGGTCTTCCGACACTACTTTTATCCAAAGAAATTTGTTTGTTGAAAAATCAAAAGTATTTTTTTGTACGGATACATAATCCCCTGTTGGGCATCATTGATCAACTGTTTCGTCAAATCGTCCAAAATCATTACTGCACCCACTGCTTCTGAAAGGGCAACTTCTTCGCCATAAGGATCTTCAACTTCAAAATCATAAATACTCATAAGCTGCGCACCTCTTCCTTTCGTATATCAACGGCACAAGTTTTTGGTTGTTTTGATTCTGCCTTGATAGTAAGGCAGGAATTCTGATATAATTTAGTGCAAAGGTTCCAGCAAACTGTACATCTATCTTTTCCATCGTTTATAAGGAGGTGCATGCTATGCAGTTATCCGCCAGAAACCAGTTAAAAGGTATCATTAAAGAAATTTCCCAGGGTCCCGTATCAACAGAAGTTGTCCTGGATGTTATGGGTACCGAAATTGTTGCCAGCATCACCACCGGTTCCGCGAAAGCATTGGATTTAAAGATTGGTGATGAAGCCTATGCGGTCATCAAAGCTTCTTCTGTAATGGTCGGAAAGTAATCCTTTCCGTTTCTTTGCAGGTGCATAAGAACTTAGAAACACCTTTTGTAGTTTATGACAAACTGCGGAGGTGTTTTTTATGCCGGGCCGCACGCAGAAAGCCAAGTCTGCATACGATATTTGCAGGCACGGCAGCTTCATCTGCAGCTTCATACCTGCTTCATCTGCTGCTTCATCCGCTGCTTTGAATTAACAGTAATTCGAAGTACAATTGATATGATTCAAACGTGTAAATCCACGATTGAAAATAAATCTTTGAAATAGAGGAGAAACGACTATGAAAAAACTCATCTCACTACTGACCGCTGTCATTCTGGCAGCGACCTGCCTGACTGCCTGCGGCAACTCAAGCACCGCCGCGACCACCGCCACAACCACTGCCTCAGCCAAAGTAACAACTGCCGCAGCAGCAACGGAGGCACCTGCCGCAGCAACCCCCGCCCCCGCACCTGTTGAACTGATCGTGTTCGCTGCTGCATCCATGACGGAGACCCTGAACGAAATCGGCAGCATGTATACGGCGGCCCACCCCAACGTTACTCTGACCTTCAATTTTGATTCTTCAGGAACCCTGAAGACCCAGATCCAGGCAGGTGCCTCGTGTGACCTGTTCATTTCCGCAGGGCAGAAGCAGATGAACCAGATGGACAAAACGGCCGACGCCGCTGTGAACACCGAAGGTTTGGATCTGGTACTGCAGGGTAACCGTATCAACCTTCTGGAAAACAAAGTCGTCCTTGTTGTTCCCGAGGCAAATCCCAAAAACATCAAAAGCTTTGACGATATGGCCGCCGGCCTGACAGACGGAAGCATTCTGATGGCTATGGGCAACAGTGATGTGCCTGTGGGACAGTACACACAGAAGATCCTGACTTATTACAAACTGGATGAAGCCAAGCTTGCTTCCTCAGGTGTCCTGAGCTACGGCACCAACGTCAAGGAAGTTACCACCCAGGTCTCCCAGGGAACGGTTGACTGCGGTGTTGTCTACTATACCGACGCTTTGAGCGCCGATCTGACAAGTGTTGCAGAGGCCACCAGCGATATGTGCGGACAGGCAATATATCCTGCAGCACTTATTAATACGACCGCCCACAAAGTGGACGCCCGGGCTTTCCTCGATTATCTTACGACCGATGCGGCTATGGCCGTATTTACAAAAGCAGGATTTCATGCCGCAGCATAATCCGGTTCATTATTTGTAGCAGAAGCCGGCAGGGCGGTATAATCGCTGCCCTGCCTATTCCCATAAAGAAAGGGGTACTTCTTTTGGACTGGTATCCTTTATACAATTCCCTGCGGATAGCGGCAATATCCGGTGTGATCGTATTTTTCGGCGGTGTTTTTGCTGCCTACTATGTAGCACGCCTGCCGCGGCTGATCAAGGGTGTCCTGGACGTCTTTTTAACTCTGCCTCTGGTACTGCCGCCCACCGTTGTCGGCTTTTTTCTGATTCTTATGCTTGGCCCGAATCACCCCATCGGCAACTGGTTTCTGAATGTCTTCAATATCAAGCTGGTCATGACCTGGTACAGCGGGGTTTTTGCAGCCGCCGTAGTATCCTTCCCGTTAATGTACCGCACGGCACGCGGTGCATTCGAGAGCTTTGACGAGACACTGGCTTTTTCCGGGCAGACCCTGGGGCTTCCGAATACTTATATCTTCTGGCGGATCCGGATGCCCGCCTGCCGACAGGGTATTCTTGCAGGAGCTGTTCTGTCGTTTGCCCGTGCACTGGGCGAGTATGGCGCTACCAGCATGATTGCCGGCTACATACCGGGACGGACCGCTACGATATCCACCACAGTCTATCAGCTGTGGCGCACGGATAACAGCGCCCTGGCATTCAAGTGGGTTATGATCAACCTTGTGATTTCCGCCGTAGTGCTTCTGGCTGTGAATATGCTGGAAAAGAAAAAGACAGAAAGGTGGTCTTATTAATGAGCCTCTCTGTAAATATCAGGAAAAATCTCGGTGCCTTTAAGCTGGATATTGCGTTTGAATCCCATGACGGCGTACTCGGTTTCCTCGGTGCCTCTGGCTCCGGTAAAAGTATGACGCTGCGCTGCATCGCCGGCATCGAAAAACCGGACGAGGGCCGCATTGTGCTGGATGGTGTAACACTGTTCGACAGCGAAAAGCACATCAATCTGCCTCCCCAGGAACGGCACGTCGGTTACCTGTTTCAGAACTTTGCGCTATTCCCGAACATGACCGTGCAGAAAAATATCCTTTGCGGCCTGTACAGGGAAAAGGATCCTGCCAGAAAGAAAATAATAGCCGCAGACATGATCGCGATGCTTGGCCTGCAGGGCCTGGAAAACCACTACCCCTCCCAGCTGTCCGGCGGACAGCAGCAGCGCGCTGCCGTCGCCCGCATCCTGGTCAACCGTCCCAACCTTTTGCTTCTGGATGAGCCGTTCAGTTCACTGGACAGCTTTCTAAGGGAACAGATGCAGGCGCAGCTCGTAGATGTACTTCGCATATTTGATAAAAAAGTCATTCTTGTAACCCACAGCCGTGACGAGGCCTATCAGCTGTGCAGGAACCTGGCATTACTCGACAACGGCCGGATCCTTCGTATCGGCGGTACAAAAGAACTGTTTGCCGACCCCGAGAGCCGCCAGGGAGCCATCCTGACCGGATGCAAAAACATAGTGGATGCCCGGAAAGCCGGTGAAAACGAAATCGAAGTCCCCGCCTGGTGCGTCCGTTTCACCACAGTCCGGCCTGTTCGTGACGGCCTTATTGCCATCGGCATACGCGCACACTATTTTAACCCCAAGGCCGTCGCCAACCATTACCCCGTCGTTTTTGTCGAGGAAATCGAGGAACCTTTCGCCTGGGTTATCACCTTTACTTATGCCGGGCAGACAAAGACCAGTCCTCCCGTCTGGTGGCGCATACCCAAAGACAAAAAGACCGAAGTATTCCCTCAGGAGCTGGGTGTTGCACCGCAGAACATCCTGTTGCTTTATGAATAGCGGGTTAAGGTTAAATGCCTATTCATTTCCCGAGAAGTTTATATCCATGGCCTGCCTGCACTGTCCTGATCAAATCCCCGATAGATTCCATTTTCCGGTCAAAGGCAATGCCTCCTCCAAAAATCTGATCTGCAGCGTGTGAATCAGATCCGGACATATACCTGAGATTATTCTCTTTTGCGTATTGCAGTGCCTTTTGGTTATAGGACGGGTTTGTATGACTTGCATTTATTACTTCAACTGCATCAACGATCGCGGGGAGCAGACGAATTCTGTTAATATAGAATGCTTCCCGGAAAGGGTGTGCATGCGTAATAAAACCGCCGTGACTATGAACCTGCTGCGCATATTTTTCCAGTCCCCAGGAAAGAACATCAGGGTTCTCAAGCAGAAATTCCCTGTCGAGCCCGTAAGTAAGCAGATCCATATGATTGTATCCGTATTCCCATCCGAAAAACACCTGCAGGCCGCATCTGTCACCCTCTGCTTTGGCATTATCATATCCTTTACAGAATAATTCAACACGTTTCTCCCAGGGAAGATGCGTAGGAACGGTGGTATTTCCGTTAAAAAAATGATCTGTAACCACAATACCCTGATAACCAGCTTTGGCAAAAGCTCTCACCATGTCAGATCCGGTATCATATGCGCAGGCGCTGGCCTCACTGGTATGAAGATGCGTTTCATATTTGAATAAATATCTGTCTGGAGCCTCTTCCCTGCTTTTCTGCAATTCGTTCTTTTTTCTTTTTGATAAAAACATAAAACCCCTCTAATAAACTAATCGAAAAACGGAACAAAATTTCGTCCTGAGCCGCTTGAAAACACATCTCAACCTGTTTCCTGTTGATCCGTTCCATTCTTTCATAATATTCTCGACAAGCAAAAGATCGACCTCAGCCCGTCCCTTGGCAGAGACCATCTTCCATTAATCTGTTCCTTAACCATAAGAATCTGATATTTTCAATAAAAAGTCCGCTACGGGCAATGGTCTGCAGTCGTAAACACCCCGTCCAGCCAATCCTGCATGATAACTCCTTTGTCTTGTCTTGCCTTGTGCTGCTCATAAACGACTATGCCTATCTCCTCGGATATGAGTTACCAGAACATTATAGCTGAAAATTCCGAAAATTTCAGTCACTTACGGTAAACTGCACCTGACACTCAATAGTGTCCAAAATTTTGTAAGCACCCTCAAACTGGAAATTGAAGATGTGATATACTATAATCTTGTGGTAGCAAACATTAAGATGAAGGATATCGAGGAAATATATGAAGAAAAAACAATCTACAGTGACTCCCAATTCAACAGAGCGTCCAGCATCCAAAACAGTCAAAAAACATAACCGCCGGAAGTTTCTGTGGATCATTGCCGTGATCCCGGCCATTCTAATCATCCTGGCAGCATCTGTGTATGGTTATTATATATTCCGCTATAATGATAAAGTTGCCATTGATCAAAGTTATGTCAACAGTTGGAATGATCTTACCGGACAAACAACAATAGCAGGTACCACGCCCGGTGAGACGGTCTCACCGGATGCGTCGCAGGCTCCCACTCCAACCGGTGTTGAAGCGGGACCCGCCACTCTTGCAGACATAGACGGCAAGAACGATCCCATCATCAAAATTGACCCGATTGACCCCAATATCGAGAATATTCTCATAATTGGTATTGACGGCGGAGATGGCCTGAATATTGGGCATCGCTCAGATACCATGCTCATCGTCAGTATCAACAAAGAGAAGAAGACCGTGAAGCTGACATCCCTGATGCGTGACATCTGGGCCTACTTCCCCAACAGAGACGCCTGGGACAAGATCAATGCCTCGTACGCTTACGGCGGACCCGGACAAACCGTCAACATCGTCAACTATAACTTCAAACTTGATATACAAAAATATGTCATCACTGATTTTGAAGGCTTCCGGGGTATTGTCAACATTATCGGCGGAACAGAGATCAAGGTGACAGATAAAGAAGCGGGACAAATAGCCGGCCTTACCTCCGGCGGCACATATGTCCTGGACGGAACGCAGACACTCTCATATGCACGTATACGCCATATCGATTCCGACTTTGCCCGCGTCCAGAGACAGCGAACCGTGTTGCTGTCTATCTTTGCCGGTCTTCGCAAGGAATCGACCGTGAATCAGATTCAGGCGGCCAATGATTCACTCGAATTCATGCGTTCGAATATTGATGCAGCCGACATCACAGGCCGCCTGTTCGGACTGGCACTGCAGATAGACTCCTCCATCGACCAGCGCACCATCCCTGAATCGGGAATGTATACTGTTCATGACTCGGGTACCTGGTATATGTCTCTCAATTGGGAAAAACAGGTTGCCTCCCTGCACGAATTCATTTACGGGGCTGCCTGACCGCATACATTTACGGGAGGACCGATACTTCTTTCACAGGATATTTCATCGAAAGGCAGCGGCTTCGTTTCTGAAGTGCTGCCTTTCTTATTTGCCGCTACATCAGGTCTTTATGTTCGTTTGTGTCCTGGTGCGTCTGCTGCTCCATATCCGATGAATCAGCATAACGGCACATATTCCTAAAGCTGCCCCGCAAGCGTCAATACAGACATCCGTCAGCTGCCCGCTTCTGCCCGGAACAAAAAGTTGATGTACCTCATCCGTGCCGGCATATCCGACACAGACCGCAAGCGCCGCTGCAAACCGCAGTCCCCTTCTTACCGGATACTGAAAAAGAGCCGTCATACACAATACGCCCAGCACCAAATAGGCAAGCGTATGCGCTGTCTTCCTGACTGCATACTGATAACTCTCAACAATGCCATTTTGTTGTTCCACCGACATTTCGCGGAATCCTGGATGGATGACTGCAGCAACCTGTTTTATCGTAGAACCACTCAACGCAGAAGACTGTGCGGCCTCCTGCGCCGACAGGCAAAAGATGAGAACCATCCACAATACAACGGCGGTCCATAAAACAAATCTTATACGTGATGGTTTGGTGGGTAAATTCATTGATACTCCTATGATTTATATATATCTATGGTGTACATACTATTTTCTCCACACCATTCGATTCACGATTCCTGTATAGCTCTGAATGATCTTAACAACCTTTGTACTCACGTTCTCGTCTGCATAATCAGGCGTCTTAATCCCAAGATCGCCATTGGCATGCATGGCCACAGCCAGATCGACTGCCTGAAGAACCTGCTCTGTGCTGATGCTTCCGATGATAAAGTTCCCCTTATCCATTGCTTCCGGTCTTTCCGTACTTGTCCGCACCGATACCGCCGGGAATTTGAAATAGGATGCTTCCTCCGGTATGGTTCCACTGTCAGATACGACGCAGAATGCATGGATCTGCAAGTGGTTATAATCGGAGAAGCCAAAGGGCGGTAAGCTTCTGACATTCGGATGGAACTTGAATTGTCTCTGCTCAATGAACTTGGCACTCCTGGGATGCGTACTGTAAATCACGGGCATGCCGTAGATCTCCGCCATTGCATTGACCGCATTCATCAATCCGAAGAAATTCTTCTCAATATCAATGTTTTCTTCGCGGTGAGCCGACAGCAATATATACTTACCCTTTTCCAGGTCCAGTGTCTCCAGAATATTGCTTGCCTTAATTTTGGAAAGATTGGCTGTCAATACTTCGGCCATAGGTGAACCGGTTACATAGGTGCGCTCCTTCGCGATTCCCTCATAGTTGAGATACCGTCTGGCACGTTCGCTGTAGCACATGTTCACATCAGCAATGTGATCCACAATACGGCGGTTCGTCTCCTCCGGCAAGTTCTCATCAAAACAGCGGTTGCCTGCTTCCATATGGAATATCGGAATTTTCAGTCTTTTGGCTGATATGGCAGCCAACGCCGAGTTCGTATCTCCCAGCAGTAAGAGTGCATCCGGCTTTACTTCAGCAAGTACCTTATAGCTCTTTGCAATGATATTCCCAATCGTCTCTCCCAGATCATTACCGACCGCATTCAGATAGTGATCAGGAGCCCGAAGTCCCAGGTCATCAAAAAATATCTGATTGAGCGTATAATCCCAGTTCTGTCCCGTATGCACAAGAATATGGTCAAAATAGGTATCGCATTTCTTGATGACTTCAGACAACCGGATAATCTCGGGTCTTGTTCCAAGGATCGTCATCAACTTCAATTTCTTCACTTTTGACTCACTCACACTTATACCTCCAGAAAATACGTATCAGGTTTGTCAGGATTGAAACACTCTTTGGCCCACATAACCGTAACCATATCAGTTGCCGCCGAACTACTGGACGACAACAAATCGTTGTTTGGAACTTGACGGCCTTTCTGGGATTGTCATCTTAATAACACCTTGCTCAATGAGAGGCGCAACGTGTCTCGAAATTGCGTAAGTCATTGAGGATAGCCCCAGATATTCACTGATTTCTTTTCGGCTTCGGGGGATGGCACAAAACTCAACCAGGCTTTTATATTCGGAATAGTTCTTCTGTGCTGCTCCGGGCTGCGTTTTATAGAGCCTTACGATAAAGCTTCCCCTCTCATCTGCAAAAACCGGATCAGAAAGGTTGTTTTCTCTCATAGCCTTATATATTGTAGGGATTCCTGAATACCGGTTTTCTGTTTTCCCCAAGGTTTCCAGGGCAGTTGCAAGTACGGGATTTCTTGTGTCTGGTTGGACTTTCCCCAATTGGTCAATTCCCAATCGCCCATATAAGCCACCCGGACTGATGATTTCCATTCGGTCATCATACATAGTCACCTGTATCGGCTTACCTTCTGTATGGATGCTGTAGTCCCGGTGTATCAGTGCATTTAGTATCGCTTCGCGCACCGCCGTAATCGGGTAGTCCGTCACATCGGTACGGACTCCTGTCGTTTTGTCAATTTTTGTTTTGGTTTTCATGTTGTTACGAACAAATGTGATGGCGTTCTCCAGCATTTGTGGTATTGAGCCTTCAATTCGCTTGTTGTCCAAAAACCGCTCACCGTCTGCACCTACATCTCCCATTTCAGTTCCCGGAACCGTGGTTGCTATGATGCACAGTTGGGGATAATAAGCTTGTGGGTACGGACTAAAAAGCAGTACAGATGCAAGCGTACTTTTACCCCCGATGGTCAAGCTCATAAGCTCATAAATTCGTGCGTCGTGCAGTTGAGAGAGATTGGGCTTGTTTTCCTTGAGCTTATAAATGTATTCCGATATGGCTGCTTGGTCCAGAACGTCGAAGGCTGCCCGTTCGGCAATACGAACATCATCCTGATACTTCTTGCGATAGGCTTCGTAGCTGTAAATTTCATATTCCGTCATGAGCTCGTCGGCATCTCCTACACGAACATAGGCACCCTTCAGACGACCCTTACCGCCGTAAAAGCACGGGCGTTCCGATATATCAACGGCAGGAATTTCTGCCGAAACGAACTGTTTGCCTGCAATCTCCGCAATGGTAAAAACCGGCCGTACCATGGGGATCATTTGGTTACACTGTTCCGTCACTTTCTTTTGCAGGTCGTGTGGGTCATACACTCCGACGAGTAGAAATCCGCTCTTTTCATCAACACCAAAAAGCACTGTTCCCCCATCGTCTTGATTAGAAAAGGAGGATAGTGTGTCATATAATCTGGTGGGGCAGCCATCGTGTGCAGACTTTATTTCTATAATTTGAGTTTCTGTTTTTAAAATTTCATATTTTTTAACTAATATTTCAAGTTCTTCACAAGTCATTTTAAATATCACCTCTTATATTCGAAATATTATCATAGCTATTTCTCATATTCAAGTGTAATTTGTCGAATTTGTAATTTCAAAATAACAAATAGATGCGTGATTGTTATCCTGTTTCACAATCACCTAAAAAAGTAACTTCAATTTCTTCACTTTTGACTCACTCACACTCATACCTCCAGAAAATACGTATCAGGCTTGTCAGGATTGAAACTCTCGTTGGCCCACATAACCGTAACCATATCAGTATCCCCTATGTTCTCGATATTATGTGTATAGCCTGTCGGAATATCGACAACTTCAAGAGTATCGCCACATACAGGATACTCGATAATCTCATCACTGCCAACTTGACGGAAACGGATCACGCCCTTACCTTTTACAACCAGGAACTTCTCATTCTTGCTGTGATGCCAGTGATTCCCTTTTGTAATTCCCGGCCTGGATACATTGACCCTGCATTCCCGAACTAATGTAACGAGGGTGGAGTGACGCCCAAGTCAAGGTAAAGACGAGTTTGACGATGGGTCATTTCGCCCCAGCGCCCGTCGCAGCCTTTCTGTTCGAAGTATTCTATGACATCAAACTCGTCTAAGAGGCTCTATATGGTGTATTTTTTGAATAGCTCCCCGTCTTGCATCTTCTTTTTAATATAAGACAGGTAGATTAAGGCTATGAATTCTACAAACAGCTTTCCATCCAGACTAAGATCGGAAGAGACAAGGGTCCGACGAAGATTCAAGCGTTCTTTGAGGTTGCCAAAAGCCTTTTCAACCAGATCTTTGTTGCGATAAATCTCAAGAGCTTCTATCGGATCTTTGATGTCGTTGCTGATCAAGGCAAAATAGCCGTAGTTTTTCTTTGTTTCATCAATAGCCTCTTGCCTGGCGATGACTTTACACCCACGAACAGGCGTGGTTTGCACATCAAAATATTTGGCATATACTTTCTCATGCTCTGCGCTGCGCTTCCCGCTCTCCAGTTCTTCCTGAAGGGAGATCAGCAAAATGTTTTGGCGCCTTTCATCTTCGGTCGCTTTTTCGCTGTTGAAATAGAGATGCAAGTACATCCGGCGCTCACTTGTGATCTGATCCCCTTTATACGGACGTTCTTGCGTATAGTTCCAGGATATCAAAGAGGATTGGGCATACAAATCGTACTTTTGACTATAATGCGTCCAAGTTCTCATATCTGAGCGAACTTTTTCCAATTCAGTCCTCACATATTTCAACGATAACTTGGTGGCCATGAAAAATTTCAGATGACTTTGGTAAACGATTGATCAATTCTCATAGTGAAACTGTTCTTACCGCCTAACTCATATCTTCTCACAGCTATAAAAGCTAAGAGAAAAATAAGGTTTTGTGACTTATACGCATTGTTGAAAGCCACATTATTTATATGATTCAATCTTCCGTCTGCCTCAAGCATACTCCAACGCCAAATCTCCTTATTCATGTCTGATAACTCAATCTGAGCTGTTTTTGCTGGGTACTCAGTCATTGCCAAGAAGTCTGTTTTCACATTGGCATTATCGCAATAAAAAATTACATTACGAACGTGTTTCGCATCGAAGTCACTATAAACGGATAAAATTGACTAATACAAACACTTTGCATGAGTAACCTCCTATGAATTCTACTAATATTATTATGCCATACACTCAGTATATTGTCAAAATATAGCTACATTTGTTCCCGAAAGAAAGTGACAGTAAAAGGAATAAATTTCGATTTTTCGCTTTCATTTTTCAAAAAAGCGTGGTATAATAGGCGTATAGGGTGTTTTCGAAAAATAGGTGGGCAGATTTGGACTGTAGGACTAAAATAAAATAGCGGTATATTGCTAATTATTTGATTGAATCTTGTCACAAGTCATCTGATAATTGAGTTATGTTTTTATATACTCGAGAAGTTAATTTGAAAAGTTTATTGTGAATAAGATTTTGTATTTCGAAGCGAGGTTATTACAATTCGTAAAAACATAATCTTAATTCGATAGGATATTGTTAATAATCGTTTCAATATAAAATAAGGAGGCTCATCTATGAAATCTATATTCGTAAAACTTGCTTTAGTTCGAGATAGTGTTGATGATTCAGAGACAGAAAGGCTTGCTCTGCTTTCTAGAGTAAGTGCTTATATTTATAGGGGTGACTATGCGGATTACGGTAAGAAAGATATATTTTTGAGTTGCGTAAATTCTAGTGATTCTCTAGTAGGAATGAAGCTAGGTATTGCAGTAGAAGCTGTAAGAAAAATACGTTCAAGAATGTCGCTTCAGGCTTATTCTGTCATTGGGGAGGAGACGCTAGATAAGATTGCTACAGGAACAAAAGCTGAGTTGGACGAGATACGCCGAGACTTTGACATATTAGAGAAAAATCCAGTTTCGGTAAAAGCAGAGATGCTTTTTCCAGGCGAGTTCTTGAGTCTTATTAGGGAATTTAGCCTAGTTGACTCTGCGTACAGTATTGCAGATTGCAAGTACGAGCTTGCATTACTTCACTGGATGAGTCTTAAAAAGATAGGTGAACTGTTAGACAATGTTGATGTGGATAGGA
>Ga0209748_1000181_pt1 | contig 37772 bp, 30 predicted proteins | sample BarGraIncu00421A_FD_185490 | JGI IMG/M metagenome (GOLD analysis project Ga0209748, IMG submission 185490) | Arctic peat soil microbial communities from Barrow, Alaska - Barrow Graham LP Incubations 004-21A (SPAdes) (version 2) | ecosystem: Environmental > Terrestrial > Soil > Wetlands > Peat... | reverse complement strand
AAAAAAACAGAATATCCATGGGATATCCCGAGGAAATGACCGAAGCAAAATATCTTGCTGAAGTGGCAAGTATCCGCGTCAACCTGGAAGAGTGCAACAAAAACATACCGGAAAACATTGATCCAGCCGGGCTATATGAATCCATTGTTGATATGGCAAAGAAAGCAGATATTGAATTGGCATCAGTAGCGTTTGAACCCATTAATACCGAAATTGAAGATTTCATGGGACTCCAAATGAGAACAGATTTTCTGGAAAGCAAAAATAAAATGATTGTTGGGCCGGATAAACGAACACTTGCAAACTGCCCAATTACGGTTGTTTGCATTGGGGATGAACCCGGCTGTATTCGCTTTATTCAGGCAGTGGAAAATCACTGTCCAATCATTAAAATTATTGATATGGAAATCAAAGGAGAAGATCCTAAAATTAAAACCATGACATTAAATTTGGAAAGCTATGGAACCCTTGATCAGGCAACAACTGAAAGTATAAAATAACCTTGATTCCGCTTTAACCTGAATAAAAAAAGAACAGGATTGTAATACCCTGTTCTTTTCAAAATTAATTTTGAAGATTCTTGTAAATTTCATTTAAGCTTGATTTGAGATTAGAAAAGAGACGCTGCAGTTCATTAACTTCCTGGTCTGAAAACGCATTAATAGCAGTATCGACAGGTTTAAATAAGTCATAATGGGCATCTTCCAGCTGATCATAAATAGATTTTCCGGTTTCGGAAAGCATGAAAACAACTTCCCGGATATTAGTCAGAGATTTTTCCTTGGTAATCAGTCCTTTTTCTAAAAGCTTCGTTGAACATTTTGAAACGGCGCTTTTTGATATGCCCAGTTTTACAGCAAGCTGGGTTAGGTTAATTGGGGAGAAGGCTCCTATCATGTCAAGAGCTTTGAGTTCTGATGGAAATAAAGAATGCACACCATCAAGGGCATTATAAGTTCGTGGCAATACAAGAATATTTTGATAGAGACCGGCGCAATCAATCATTTCTTTTTTAAGAGATGCAATATCAGCATCATCACCTGTCTGGACATTAGAAATGATGGTTGGGCTTGATTTTTTATGAACAACCTCTAATTTATGGTCCTCGATAGCGTTTTTCTTTTTAAGTTCCTTCTTAGAATCCTTAGCTTCTTTCAAGTCAGACTTCTTGCTTTTTTTGTCTTTTTTCAAAATATCACTCCTTCCAAAATGAATATAAATTGTTTTCCAGGGCGATGGTTATATTTACCCTGTTAACTTACATTAATCATAACGAATTACTCGGTTAAATGCAACAAAAATCATCATCTGGTCCGGGCTTTTATCTTCTTTTTAGATTGCTTTTTAGGCAGTTTTTAGGTAAAATATTAAAGTAAGAGATTTTGTTTTATAATAACATGTTCGAACAACTATTTTTCTATTAGGAGGAAAAGGATGAAAAGAAGATTAGGAGTGATTCTCCTGGTGTTGATGATGATTATTGTCAACGCCGCAGGATGCAGTTCTGCCGGTACCACATCAGATAAAAGTGATGTGATAAAAGCTGGCTTTATTTATGTAGGACCGGCTGATGATGGTGGATGGTCTCAAGCCCATGATCAAGGTCGTGCAAAAATGGTGGAAAACTTAGGTGGTAAGGTTGAAACCATCGTTAAAGAAAATGTGCCCGAAGAAAAAAGTGCAGTTGTCTCAACCATTAGAGACATGGTTGATCAAGGGGCCACGATTATCTTTGGTACGAGTTTTGGTTTCATGGATGGTATGGCAGAAGCTGCCAAAGAATTTCCAAACGTTAAATTTGAACACTGTTCAGGTTATACAACCGCAGAAAATATGGGAACCTATTTTGGTAAAATTGAGGAACCACGATATTTATCAGGTATGGTTGCAGCTTCGGCAACTAAATCAAATAAAATCGCCTATGTAGCAGCAATGCCTATTCCCGAAGTTATTCGTGGGATCAACGCCTTTGCTCTCGGTGTTAAGGCAGTAAACCCCGATGCAACGGTTAATGTCTCCTGGACCAATAGCTGGTATGATCCAACAGTTGAAAAAGCAGCGGCTGAAGCCCTCATTCAACAGGGATGTGATGTCACTGCTCAGCATCAGGATTCAACAGCGACCATGGAAGCTGCTAAAGAAGCCGGAAAATTATCCGTCGGTTATGATTCCAGCGCAGCAACAACCATGCCTGAAGTCTATATGACTGCACCGCTTTGGGATTTTAGCAGATATTATACCGACAGAGTTCAGGCAGTTATTGACGGCACCTGGACATCCGATCAATATTGGGGCGGTATGAATGAAGGTATTGTTTCACTGGATCCTCTCACCGCACTTGCACCAGCTTCTGCTCAGGCAAAGGTCACTGAAGCTGAAAACGCAATTAAAGCCGGAGACCTTAAGGTTTTCGCCGGAGAACTTAAAGATCAGACTGGCACTGTTCGAGTTCCCGCCGGTTCTACAATTACCGATGAAGCACAATTAAGCATGGACTGGTTTGTCGATAATGTGGTTGGTACTTTAAAATAGTCAGAAAAATATGATGACGGGCAGAGTCCTTTGGACTCTGTCCGCTGTTTTTATAGCAAGGGTGAAAATATGAATAATGATTATGTCGTAAAAATGGAAAACATCACCAAGGTATTTGGAAAAGTCAAAGCCCTGGATCATGTGGAATTTTCATTAAAAAAGGGAGAAATACATGCCATATTAGGTGAGAATGGGGCAGGGAAAAGTTCGCTGATGAACGTTCTTAATGGCATTTATGTGCCAGATCAGGGATGTATTGAAGTGAATGGCCAAGCCGTTACCATTCATTCGCCAAAGGACGCCCTGGAATTGGGCATCGGCATGTTACCACAGCATTATAAATTAGTGGATGTTTTTACCGCTCTTGAAAATGTTGCAGCCGGAAGTCGAAAGACAACCCCTTTTTTAAATAAAAAAAAGATTTTAGATGAAATGGGGAAATTGATCAACCAATTGGGAATGGATATTGATCCCAATAAAAAAGTCTATGCAATGTCGGTAGCTGAAAAACAAAGCCTTGAAATTTTCAAGGTATTGTATCGTGGTGCGGATATTTTAATTTTAGATGAACCCACTGCAGTGCTGACCCCTCAGGAAATAAAAAACCTCTTCCAGATTATTAAAAAAATGGTAGGGGTGGGTTGTTCAGTGATTATCATCACCCATAAGCTGGATGAAGTCATGGAAATCAGTGACCGGATCACCATCATGCGAAAAGGGATGACCATTGAAACCGTTAATAAAAAAGATACCAATAAAGAGGCATTGGCAGGTCTCATGGTCGGGGATGTTATGGAACTCAATGTGCCCTGGGTTGAGGTACAGCGTGGAGAAAAAAGTCTGGAAGTGAAGCACATCACAGCCATCGATAAAAACAAGGTTCCAGTACTTAATGATGTCAGCTTTGATCTCTATGCCGGAGAGATTCTCGGGGTTGCCGGGATTGCCGGAAGTGGACAGAAGGAGTTGTGTGAAGGAATTGCCGGATTGTATCCCATAAAATCCGGGGAGATAATCTTTGATCAGACAAATATTATTGAAAAAAACCCGGAAGATATTAACAAGATGGGAATCAGTCTCAGCTTTGTTCCAGAGGATCGCCTGGGAATGGGATTGGTATCATCCATGGATATCATTGACAATGTCCTTCTCAAAGATTATAAAAATACAAAAGGCATGGGTATTTCCAAAGTCATATCAAGGAGAAAAGCCAAAGCACTGGTTGAGAAATTAAATGTATCGACTCCTGCCATTGAAAATCATGCGGTGAGCCTTCTCTCCGGAGGAAATATTCAAAAAGTGCTGCTTGGCCGGGAAATTGAGCTGGAACCCAAATTGATGTTGACTGCTTATGCTACCCGAGGTCTTGATGTCCGGTCCTCCCAGATTATCTATGATTTATTAAATATTGAAAAAAAGAAAATGATCCCGATCCTGTATATTGGCGAAGATCTCGATGTGCTGATGAGTCTCTGTGATCGGATCATCGTTTTGTGCGAAGGCAAGGTCACAGGGATTGTTAATCCCAGGAATACAACAAAAGAGGCCATTGGTTTGTTGATGTCTGGGGTGATGGAAGAAGGTAAAGAAAAATGATTCATATTATAAAGAAAGAAGTTCCTAAAACAAGGGATAAAATATTAATACGAGTCGCTGCAGTCCTGGCCGCCTTATTGGTTGCTTCCATTATTGTCGTTTTTGCCAACGCCGATCCGATAAATTTATATGTTGGCATCATCCAGGGATGCTTTGGAAATCTTCATCGCTTTGCGGCGACGATTCAAAAAATGGTTCCGCTGCTGGTGCTCTCATTAGGGGTAATGGTTGCCTTTAAAATGCGATTTTGGAATATTGGTGCTGAAGGCCAATTTTTTATGGGAGCGGTAGGTGCGACCCTTGTTGTCAGACTGCTTCCAAATATGCCAATGCCTCTGATGATTATAACAATGGGCGTCTTTTCATTTGTGTTTGGTGCCATTTGGTTATTGATCCCGGCTTTTTTCAAGGCCAGGTTTGGAACCAATGAAACGCTGTTTACCTTAATGATGAACTATATCGCTCTTACCATAGTCACAGCTTTGCAATATGACTTTTGGAAGGATCCAGGGGCGAATGGCATGCCTAAAATTGCTAATTTTCCAGACAATGCCCTGTTGCCTGGCATCAGCAGTTTTAATTTAAGTATTGTATTTGCAATTATTCTCGTCATCCTGGTCTATTTCTTTATGAATTATTCAAAAACAGGGTTTGAGATTACCGTATTAGGTGAATCTGAAAACACCGCCCGATATTTAGGAATCAATGTTTCGAAAACAATTATCATTGCAGCACTTGTCAGTGGCGGGCTGTGTGGTCTTGTGGGAATGTTCCAAACCGCAGGAATCAGCGGAACCCTGTCAGTGGGAATTTCAGAAGGGCTTGGTTTTACGGCAATTATCGTAGCATGGCTTTCCGGGCTCAAAGTGCCATTTATAGTAATGAATTCCTTTGTATTTGCGGTGTTACTTCAAGGCGGGTCATACATTCAAACGGCTTTCCAGATTCCGGGTTCTTTGGCGGAAATGATCCAGGCCATTATTCTTTTCTTTATTCTTGGCTCTGAATTTGCACTGCACTACCGGTTTGTATCAGATAAAAAGACCCAGGAGGTTGCCTAAATGGAGTTTGTATTTTTCTTAAGTGCGGCGGTTAAAGCCGGCACCTGTTTACTGTATGCAACCCTGGGAGAAATTATTTCTGAGAAAGTTGGCCATTTAAATCTTGGGGTTGAGGGAATGATGCAAATAGGGGCCGTTATTGGTTTTATTGCCGGTTTTACGTCTGGAAACCCTTACATAGCAGTGCTTAGTGCCGCTCTAGCAGGCGCTGCGGGTGCCCTGGTTTACGGTTTTCTCACGGTAAGCCTAAAGTCAAATCAAGTGGTAACAGGGCTTACCCTGACCATTTTTGGAATCGGATTTGCCGCTTTCTTTGGGAAGGCATTTGTGGGGAAAAAAGTTCCAGAGGCCATCACAACCTTTTTCCAATCGGTGAAGCTGCCATTCCTGGGAGATATTCCGTTTCTTGGAGATATATTTTTTAATCAAAGTGTGTATGTCTACTTTTCATATCTCCTGGTCATTGGTGTTTATATTTACCTTTACAAAACAAAATGGGGCCTTAATACTCGGATGATTGGGGAAAACCCAGCGGCAGCTGATGCCAGTGGTATTCCGGTTGATCAATACAAATATTTTAATATTGCCATTTGTGGAGCCCTTTGCGGATTAGGCGGTGCCTTTTTATCCCTGGTATATATCAGTATTTTCCCTGTGAATGTGGTTGGCGGCCGAGGTTGGATTGCAGTAGCCCTGGTTATTTTTGCCATGTGGAATCCGGGAAAAGCAATGTTGGGTGCGTATTTCTTTGGAGCTATGGACATTGCAAGCTTTTGGCTTCAAACCTATAATTTTCCGGTTTCCATTTACTTTTTTAATGCCCTGCCTTATTTGGCCACCGTGTTTGTCCTCATTTTTACATCCATGCGAAAGCGTGAGAATAAAAAAGAACCGGCATGGTTGGGAAGAAATTATTTCAAAGAAGATCGATAATAGCAGAGGTTCCAGGCGATTGATAATCGCCCCTACAGTTTGAAATATTGATGGCAAAGAGTTAGTTTTAGCCAACCCCGTAGGGGCGGGTAGTACCCGCCCGAACGTAATGGGAAATAGAAATAAGCAAAAAGTTTGGCAAATTACTTTATCCCAGGTTTTAGCCGTCTTTTTAAGACGGCTCTTTTTGCACGAATAGGAAATTATGGTATAATAAAAGCTAAATTAAAAAGGAGCCAGAGAATTATGAAAGAATTAATTTGCTCAACAGCAAATACTCACACATACCCCATCATTATTGAAAAAGGACTAAAGGATCGATTGTCAAAAATGAAGGCACTTTTTTCTGAGTATCATAAGGTTATGATTATTACGGATAAAAATGTTGCAAAAGAATACCTGATAGCAGTCGAACGCCAGATACGACTGGCAGGCCCAAAGGTTTATAATATTGTTATCCCCCCCGGAGAAAAAAGTAAATGTCTGGACCAGACTTCAATTATTTACAATGAATTAGTCAATTGTAATATGACAAGAAGTGATGCCATCGTCACCTTAGGCGGCGGTGTCGTTGGAGATTTAGGCGGTTTTTGCGCAGCAACCTTTCTGAGAGGTATTGATTTAATCCAAATACCCACATCTCTGTTGGCACAGGTTGACAGCAGTGTCGGGGGAAAGGTTGGAATCGATTTGGAGTATGGTAAAAACCTGGTCGGCGCATTTCACCAACCGAAGGCAGTACTCATCGATCCTCTTTTTCTTGAAACCTTGGAAGATCGCTACATGGTGGATGGTATGGCAGAAGTGATTAAATACGGTTGCATCAGCAGTGCGAATCTCTTTGTAAAATTAATGGGCTATACCTATCATGAAGATCTGATTGAAGATATGGAAGAAATCATTGCCAGATGTTGCACGATTAAACGGGATGTGGTCGAAGAAGATGAGCACGAGCATGGACTCAGGCGAATACTGAACTTTGGCCATACCGTCGGCCATGTGGTGGAGACATTTTATAAATTTAAAAAATATACCCATGGCGAGGCAGTTGCCATCGGCATGGCTCAGATTACTAAAAAAACCGTTGAGGATGGCATTTCCCAGCCAGACACCTATACAAATATTATTGAGATTTTAGATGCCTATGGATTGCCGTCAAAACTTCCGAGCATGCCTTTAGACAAGGTCCAGGAAATTCTTTTCACTGATAAGAAATTTGAGAATGACGCCCTTTATATTTGTGCTTTGAAAAAAATTGGTGAAGCTGAAATAGTGAAAATTCAAAAAAAACAGGCCATAGAACTCTTTAGATAAAGTATGGTGCTTCAGTAGAAAGAGAAATAGAAGCAATTGCGAAAGTACCGTGAGCATCGCTGTCTGTTTACATGAAACAATTTTTCCACTATACGTCGTACAGTCTAACGACTGTTCGCCTATACGTTATAAAATCGTTTATGAAAACTGACATCAAAGCAGTTTACGGTTGTGTTTACAAATTTTGAAATTACCAAGGAAGAGAAATAGATAAGGATAATATATGAAAACAATTGAGATTACCCCAAAAAAACTGAGTGGCATCATAAAGATTCCACCTTCAAAAAGCGTGAGCCATCGGGCTATTATTTCAGCAGGATTGGCAAAGGGAGTCAGTGAAATCTCCAATGTGCTTTTATCCCAGGATATGATTGCAACCTGTCAGGCCATTGAGGCAATTGGTGCAGTAATAGAATATCGAGAAGAATCAGATTACCGTGTTACCTTAATCATCCAAGGGTGTGAGGAAGTCATTCTAAAGACTGATACGATAGACTGTAACGAGTCGGGATCGACTCTGCGTTTTATGATTCCAATTTTATTACTGCAAAACCAAAGCGTTATTGTCACTGGAAAAGGGCGTTTAGTGTCCCGGCCAATGACACCGTATTATGAACTCTTTAAAGAAAAATTGGTCGCTTTCGAGCACCTCACTAAAGGGCAGGATTTGCCGCTGGCCATCAAGGGCCAGTTAACACCGGGAACCTATGCCCTTGATGGATCTGTGAGTTCCCAGTTTATTACCGGGCTGCTTTTTGCATTGCCCCTGCTTTCAGGAGACTCTGTCATTGAAATGACCTCGGCCCTGGAATCCAAACCCTATGTTGAAATTACAATCGAGGTTCTGAAATCATTTGGAATCACTGTTATAAATGAAGATGACCAGCGCTTTTATATTAAAGGAAATCAGAGTTATAAATCCTGCGATTATCGAGTGGAAGGCGATTTTTCCCAGGGAGCCTTCTGGCTGACCGGAGGAATCATTGGAGAAACCATGCATTGTATGGATTTAAACCTGCATTCCAAACAAGGAGACAAGGTAATTGTTGATATCGTAAAGGCTATGGGTGGTATTCTGGATATCAATTCAAAAGATATCCTGGCAAAAAACATAAAAACCCATGGGGTGGTCATTGATGTTTCCCAATGTCCTGATTTAGTACCCATTCTCGGAGTGCTTGGGAGCCTCAGCACCGGAACCACAAAGATCATCAATGGGGAACGCCTCCGGTATAAAGAATCGGATCGACTCATGGCAACCGCAGATGTCCTTAATACTTTAGGTGGTAAGGTCACCGAAACTCCGGATGGCCTCATTATTGAAGGAGTTGAAAAGCTCACCGGCGGCCGGGTGAAAAGTCACAATGACCATCGAATTGCCATGGCAGTGGCCATAGCCTCCATTGTTTCCGAAGGAAACATCACCCTTGAAGGGGCAGAAGCTGTAAATAAATCATACCCTCATTTTTGGGATGACTTTAAAAAAATGGGAGGTGAATTCATTGGGATCAACTTGGGGAAATAAACTGAAAATTTCAATTTTCGGAGAATCTCACGGGGAAGGCATTGGTGCCGTCCTGGATGGATTACCGCCGGGGATTGATATTGATCTTGAGAGAATCCAGCATCAGCTTAATCGCCGGGCGGCTAAAGGAAACTCTTTGGCAACCCCCAGAAAAGAAGGGGATCAGGTTGAGATTCTCAGTGGGATCTTTAATGGCAAAACAACAGGAGCACCGTTAACCGGTCTGATCCGAAACGAAAATACACGGTCCGGGGATTATTCAAAAACCAGGGATTTAATGCGTCCCGGACATGCAGACTTTACCAGTAACATACGCTATCAAGGCTTTCAGGATTATCGCGGGGGAGGACACTTTTCCGGGCGGCTTACCGCACCAGTTGTTTTTGCAGGTGCCATTGCCAGGGAAGTTCTGAGAGTCATTAAGCCGGAAATCATCATTAGCAGCCGGATTGTTTCCATTAACGGGATCAGTGATAGGGTATTACCGCATTGGGAAGATTACATGAGTTTAGGAAAGGGATTTAAAAATCCTGCTTTTCCACTTTATACCCCTGAACTTGAAGAATCCATGAAAAATGAAATCATTGCTGCCATGAACGACCATGATTCCGTAGGTGGCATCATTGAAGGTTTTGTAACAGGTTTAGAGCCAGGCATCGGAAATCCCTTTTTTGAATCCATTGAAAGCCGTCTCGCCAGTTTACTGTTTTCGATTCCAGGGGTAAAAGGGGTTACCTTTGGCGCCGGATTTGATCTGACACAAAAACGAGGATCCCAGGTCAATGACCCGATGGTTATTAACAGTGGCAAGGTGGAAACACTGACCAATAACAACGGTGGAATTAACGGCGGTATTTCCAATGGTATGCCATTGGTTTTCCAGGTCGCAATGAAGCCCACACCATCCATTGGCAAACAACAGCAAACCGTTAATTTGGCAGCCATGGAAAATGCATCGCTGGAGATTTTGGGCAGGCATGATCCTTGTATTGTAACCCGAGCCTTCCCGGTGGTGGAAGCCGTCACTGCCATTTGTCTGACAGATTTCTTAATTTAGATTTTTAACCTGAGGAGGCCAACATTGAAATCACTGGATACGATTCGAAAAACAATTGATGAGATTGATGGTGAGATCCGTGTGCTTTTTGAAAGGCGAATGGATTGCATCAAGGCAGTTGCTGAATATAAATATAATAATAATGAAAAAATATTCGATCCCAGCCGCGAAGAAGTGCTTATAAAGAAAAATTTAGAGGAACTTAATAATAAGGAATATCGAGCTGTTTACAAAGAATTTTTGCAAACATTAATGAATAGCAGCAAAGAGTACCAAAAACGGTGGATTAAGTTTCAGCAGGACAGAGAAAATGGGCAGTAACAAATGAATATCACTATGGATTTGATCGTCTGGAAAAACAAATAGAAGAAAAAAAAAATGAAAATTAAGAATCAGAAGAAAAAGACGAGTCATTAAGGGACTTAGAAGATATTGAAGCCATTGAAGCCAATAATATTATGACAGAGCCGATTGATGAAAAAAAATAGCGTCATTAATAAAAGGTTTTTAAAAATCAGACATAATTATATGTATTAATCCGTTTAAGAAAGCAGAAGGTATATGAAGAAATTTAATAAAATATTAATAGCGAATCGTGGCGAAATTGCCATTCGTATCATTAGAGCCTGTCAGGAACTGGGAATTCGTTCAGTGGCTATTTACGCTCAGGAGGACAATCTTTCCCTTTTTAGAACGAAAGCAGATGAGTCATATTTGATCACCGGAACCACAGGACCGGTGGAAGCCTATTTGGATATGGACAAAATTATTACGCTGGCAAAGAAAAAAGAAGTGGATGCCATTCATCCCGGTTATGGATTTTTGTCGGAAAACCCTTTGTTCGCAAAGCGATGCCAGGAAGAAGGCATTGTATTTATCGGACCAACCCATGAAATGATGGAACAGATGGGGGATAAAATCCAATCGAAAATTGTGGCAAAAGCTTTAAAAGTCGCAACCATACCCGGAGTGGAAAAGGCCATTACATCAGATGAAGAAGCCGTTGAATTTGCCGAAATAGCCGGATATCCGATCATTTTAAAGGCTGCCTCCGGTGGCGGCGGTCGTGGAATGCGGATAGTTTACGATAAGAAAGACGTATTAAGGGAATTCCATTCTGCCACCAGTGAGGCAACTAAGGCTTTTGGCAATGGTACTATTTTTGTGGAAAAATATTTAGAAGAACCAAAGCATATCGAAGTTCAAATTTTAGGGGATAATTATGGGAATGTTGTCCATTTATACGAGCGGGATTGCTCGATTCAAAGACGGCATCAGAAAATTATTGAATTCACCCCGTCATTAAGCATTAATGACGAACAAAGACAAGCCATTTGCCGGGATGCCATTAAGCTGGCAAAGGCTGTTAATTACCGTAATGCCGGAACCATTGAGTTTCTGATCGATAAAAATGGGGATCATTATTTCATTGAAATGAACCCCCGGATTCAGGTGGAACATACCGTTACCGAACTGGTCACAGGCATTGACCTGGTTCAGTCCCAAATTCTCATTGCCCAGGGTTTGCCACTTCATTCCGATGAAATCGGAATTCCAAATCAGGATGCAATACAACCTCGGGGAGCCTCTATCCAGTGTCGAATTACCACAGAAGATCCCAGTAATCACTTTATGCCTGACACCGGCCGACTGGATGTTTATCGAACCGGTAGCGGCAATGGCATACGGCTTGACGGCGGCAATGGTTTTACCGGGGCAGAAATTTCCCCTTATTATGACAGCCTTCTGGTAAAAAGCACGTCTTTTTCCAGAAGCTTTGAAGATGCCCGTCGTAAGGCCGTTCGCGGACTTATGGAAATGAATATTGAAGGCGTCAAAACCAATAAGGACTTCTTAATTAACGTCCTTCAGCATCCACTCTTTGTTAGTGGGAATTGTGATACAAAATTCATTGATGATCACTCTGAATTATTCAATATTGAAGAACAAAAAAGTGAAGCCTCAAATATTCTCCAGTATTTCGGGAATATTATTGTGAATGAAACATTCGGGGATAAACCGGATTTTGATGAGCCCTTTATTCCGGAAATTCCTGTAAATTTAAATCTTCGCGGAACAAAACAGATTTTGGATGAACAGGGACCGGACGGTCTGGTTAAATGGATCAAAGAACAGGATAAACTTCTGATTTGTGATACCACCCTTCGGGATGCCCATCAATCTATTGCCGCAACCCGTGTGCGAAGTCGGGATATGATTAAAATCGCCCGGGAAACCGCAGCTTTGGCACCTGATTTGTTTGCACTTGAAATGTGGGGAGGGGCAACCTTCGATGTTTCCTACCGATTCCTGAAGGAATCACCTTGGCGTCGTTTGGATGAACTCAGAAAGCGCATCCCCAATATTTTATTCCAGATGCTGCTTCGAGGAGCTAATGCTGTCGGATACAAAAATTATCCTGACAATGTCATTCGTGCCTTTGTCCAGCAATCCGCAAAAAGTGGCATTGATATTTTTCGAATCTTTGATTCCCTTAACTGGATGGAAGGTATGAAAATTTCCATTGAGGAAGTTTTAAAAACCGGCAAGATCGCAGAAGTCAGCATGTGCTATACCGGTGATATTTTGGATAAATCACGAACAAAATATGATCTGGATTATTATCTGAAAATGGCCCGTGAAATTGAAACCACAGGGGCACATATTCTAGCGATTAAAGATATGTCCGGTCTATTAAAACCTGGAGCAGCCCACAAACTCATAAAAGCATTAAAGGAAGAAGTGAGTATTCCCATTCATCTGCATACCCATGATACCACCGGGAATGGTGTTGCCACGGTTCTCTTTGGGAGCATGGCAGGAGCTGATATTGCCGATGCGGCATTTAATGGTCTCAGTGGTTTGACTTCACAGCCAGCCCTGAATTCCATTGTTGCAGCCCTGAAAAATACACCAAGAGATACCGGTTTAAGTGAAGATGAAATTCAGATAGTATCGGATTATTGGGGAACCACCCGTCAATTGTATGGCAAATTTGAATCAGAACTTAAATCAGGCTCAACGGAAATTTATAAATATGAAATCCCCGGTGGACAATACTCAAATCTTCGGGGTCAGGTGGAAAGTTTTGGCCTGGGTCATAAGTTCAGAGAAGTCAAAGATAAATACATGGAAGCTAACCTGATGTTAGGTGATATTGTAAAAGTAACGCCATCCTCTAAAACCGTTGGGGATTTAGCCATTTTCATGGTTCAAAATGATTTAACCGTGAATAATATCCGGACTAAGGGCAAGGAACTGGCATATCCGGATTCTGTGGTGGATTTTTACAAGGGAATGATCGGTCAGCCTGAAGGAGGATTCGATCCGGAACTCCAAAAAATCGTTCTCAAAGGCACCGAGCCCATTACGGTTCGGCCAGGTACCTTACTGCCGGACGAAGATTTTGAAAGACTGCGCACGGAATTCATGGAAGAGTTTGATTATATTTTAGACGACCGTGAAGTTCTCAGCGTTGCCCTTTATCCAAAGGTCATGCGGGAATATGTCGAATTTCTTCAGGAAACCGGAGATTTCATGCGAATGGAAAGTCATAACTTCTTCTATGGCCTTAAAAAAGGCGAAATCTCCGAAGTGGAAATGGATGAGGGAAAATGTTTCATTATTAAGCTTGTGAACATTGGATTACCAAATGATGAAGGCATGCGTTCAGTCATGTTTGAGGTAGACGGTTTTCGTCGGGAAATCCATATTGAGGATCGGCGAAGTCTTTCAGCAAAGGAAAAAACCACCATGCTTAAGGCAGATCCGAAAAATAAAAAACAAGTCGGATCAGGTATTCCGGGTACAGTCCTGAAAGTACCTGTGAACGAAGGCGATGCTGTGGTTAAAAACCAGACTTTGGTTATTGTTGAGGCCATGAAAATGGAAACAGAAATGGTGGCCAATGAAGATGGCATCGTTAAAAGAATCTATGTTTCAGAAGGCCAGAGCGTTCAATCAGGAGAACTGGTTGTCGAAATGGAATAATAAGTTAAACCTCTGTATCCCTTATTTAAAGGGTTTACAGGGGTTTATTTTTGTCTTTCCTCAAATTTGGCTCTGCTTTTTAAAAGTTCCGGTTTTTCAATGCCTTCACCATGCTTATTTGGGTAAAACCATAAGTATTGATGAGGTTTCGATCTTAATCAAATAACGCAATAATTATATTGACAAACATCGATATGGCTGATATGATTTATGAATCATATCGATAACATTGATGCATATAGATAAGTAATTGGAAAATTCATAACACAACCGTAAATTGTTTTGATGCCAGTTTTCATAAACAATTTTGTAACGTATAGGCGTACAGTTCAACGAACTGTACGACGTATAGTGGAAAAATTGTTTCATGTAAACAGGCAGCGAAGCTCACGGTAATTTCGCAATTGCCTATGATATATAAGGAGGTGATCTTATGAATCAATCATATGCTGATTATGTTCCGGCATTTAAGGCAATATCAGATGAAACACGATTAAAGATTATTGATATGTTATCCTGTGGAGAAATGTGTGCATGTGATATATTGGACGAATTCAAACTATCACAATCCACGCTCAGCTATCATATGAAAATTTTGTCTAAAAGCGGCCTGGTCAATGCTACTCGTGATGGTGCATGGATGAGATATACGCTTAATAAAGACAAAACAAATGAAGTGCTGGCCTTTTTAACTGGCATCACAAGGGAAAAGGAAGATTGCATTTGCAAAAAATGCGAAAAAGATTTTCATATCTAATTTCACAAATTAACGAATAATTAAACAAGTAGAAAGGGATTGAAATGGAAAATATAGAAAAACCGAAGTTATCATTTTTAGACAGGTTTTTAACATTATGGATATTTATTGCCATGGCAGTTGGCATTTTGGCAGGTTATTTATTTCCCGGCCTTGCAGAATCACTGGGGGGACTCAGCACTGGTACCATATCCTGGCCGATTGCGATTGGTCTGATTGTTATGATGTATCCGCCGCTGGCAAAGGTAAAGTATGAAGAAATAGGGAAAGTAACAGAGAATAAAAAAGTTTTCAGTTTTTCGCTTATTCAAAACTGGGTTGTCGGGCCAATTTTAATGTTTGTACTAGCACTGATATTTCTTGGGGATAAGCCTGAATTTGCCATTGGACTGATTATCATCGGTCTGGCACGATGTATTGCCATGGTTATTGTCTGGAATAATCTTGCCAAAGGAGACTGCGAATATGCAGCTGCTCTGGTAGCACTTAACTCTATTTTTCAAATACTTTTATATGCGGCATACATTTATCTGTTTGTAACACTCATTCCACAATGGCTGGGGCTTTCCTGGGGTGGGCAGGTTGTCAACATATCAATGTCGGACGTCGCCAAGAGTGTGTTGATATATCTGGGGATTCCTTTTGCAGCAGGTTTTATCACCCGGTTTGTATTAATAAGGGTTAAAACAAAAGAATGGTATGACACTGTATTTATTCCTAAAATTTCACCACTGGCATTAATCGCTCTGCTGTACACAATCGTTATCATGTTTATCACAAAAGGAGAACAGATTATAAACAATCCGTTGGATGTGATAAGAATTGCAATACCCCTTTTAATATATTTTGCAATTATGTTTTTTGCCAGTTTTTATATTTCCTATCGCCGGGGTTTCAGGTATGATCAGACAGTAACATTGGCTTTTACGGCAGCCAGCAACAATTTTGAGCTAGCCATTGCAGTTTCTGTAGCAGTATTTGGGATTGCCTCTGATGTTGCTTTTACTGCAGTAATAGGTCCGTTGGTAGAAGTGCCGGTGATGATCGGGCTGGTAAATACAGCGCTCTTATTTAGACGCAGGTATTTCGATGAGAATGGATTACCCAAAAAAGGTTAGACACTTACAAACAAAAAGATAAAAGAAAAGGAGTTGTCATCCGATTGTAAATCGGATGGCAACTCCTTTATTTTTTGAAGTTCATTTAGGGAACAACGGTAACAGAAACGGGTAGACTCACTGACGTTACCGGCGAAAAACCGGCTTGTGTATTTGTGATTTCCACATAATAATAGGTGGTGCCCAGGTCAGCTTTGGCACTGGTGTCGAGTTTCGGACCATTTGCCCCGGCAATGGCTAACCCATCAGCATTTACTTCGCTTTTGTTTTCAAACCACTGGTAGGTAAGGGTCCCTCCATTTAATACGCTTGCTGTGACCGAAAGGGAGACAGGTGATGATGGAGCGATATTGCCGGCACCCAGGGGTTGAGTGTCTATTTTTGGTAATTCCGCAAGAGCGGTTGGAATAGCCTCATTGGCACCGGTGACAACCGTACCCGGGAATACCGCCACTGGGACTGCATTTTCAGCTGCAATATCACAATAATAGTAAGTGGTACCGGCAGTGGTAGATACCGGTGGATCATAGGTTGAACCAGTGGCTCCGGGAATATTGGCAGTGATATCATGTCCAAGGGAATCCTTTGTTTTTTGAGACCATTGGTAACTCAGTGTTTTTCCTTCGGTAACCGTTGCATCAACCTTCAGTGAACCAGGATCACCATTAAGATAGATACGTTGGGAAGTCATCGTTGATGTCACCGTAATCACCGGTTGAGGTTTGACCGTTAACTTAATCTCAGGCTTTATCGAATCGTTATTGACATAGCCCCCCGGCATGGTTAATGTTCCGATATAAGTGGTTTCACCGACCTTTTTAGTATCAGCGGATATTGGGTTCCAGTTAACAGAACAAGGCAGGGTTTCGGTACCGAAACCCTGGGCAATCACAATGATTGGAAGGTTATAATCGGCATTATAAGCAATGGTTTTTGCAATGTTATTATTGATGGCATCCAACGTATCGATCATGGTGACCGCAGTGATATTGGTCATCACCGTTATCTTACAGGATCCAATGGTAAGGCCATTAACAGATCTGGCTCGAATGGTCACATCGCCATTTGAAACAGGGGTTACTAAACCATTGTCAACCGTTGCGATTTTCGTATCGGTCGATTCCCAGGTAATGTTTTTATTCGTGGCATTTTCAGGAAGAACCGTTGCTTTTAAAGCCAGGGTAGTTCCCATCAGCAGATCAGCTTTAACGGGATCAACCAATATCTGAGATACCTCAATGGTACCAGGCAGTGCCGGTACTAAAGGCAGGGGTGGAATTGGGGCGCTTTCAGCAGGAATTACCGGATTGCTCAGTGGTTCCCCGGGTAGCGGTGAAATTGGTGTATTTTCAGCAGGAATTACTGAATTGCTCAGTGGTTCCACAGTCATGGTATCGTTAAAATTGTCAACCGAATTCTGTTCGGAAGACCAGAAAGCATCGGTGTTATCTAAAATTGTTGTTTTAGCGGTTTTAGCGGTTGCCGTGGAGACCATATACCCTCCCGTGGGATCGAGTACCACGGGTTTTGGGGTAATGGTGATAACACCGGGAATAACCGATCCGGTAATATTTGCTTCATTATTGGTGGTAACACTGGTGACACTGCCTTCACCGCTAATTTCCACTTTGGTATCGGTAGCCATGGCTTTAATGGTGGCATTATTCCCGAGAGTAACAGTGCTCCCTGCTGCTGAACCAGTGATAAGCAATGCTCCGACATCTGCATTAAAGGTTAAATCGACCTTCGCTTCGGTTTGTACCTTATCCACAACCGCGTTGGTGATCAGAGTTGACCCAACGGCATCCGGACCAAAGGAAACTGTTTTTGCAGGGGTGTTAAGAACAATGTCAGCGGGACCTTTCGCCAGGATATTTTCAATGATCCCCTTATCCTGAGAGGTGATTGATGTTCGACCAGCCGTTTCTTCAACGATCATATTTTTAATCTGACTATTACCATCAGCAACAATGATACAGGCTTCCTTGGCATCCAGTGTTTCAATTTTAGCATCTCCGAGTAAAACAATCTTTACGCCTTTTTTCTCAACGGAGATGCGCTGGTAAGATCCGCCATCAAAATAAATGGTATCCCCACCACCTTTGATCAGGACCTCGCCTTTAACATCACAATTGGTAAAATGGACAGCACCTTCGCCAACAGCTTCGTCAACAAGGACGTTTCCAGTGAAGGTGGTATTTTCGATGGTTACACCGGCAACAGTAATTTTCCCATTCTGATAGGTTGCTTTTTCGTTGTAGGTACCAGCCGCGTTATAGGTTTTCATTTCATTCGATTGTTGGCCACTGCCTCGGAAAAATAAAATAGCGGTAATAAGAATAAGAATGATTAATATAATGGCAATAATTGATTTTTTTTGCATGATTTCCTTTTCCATTTCTTTATTTTGTGGTCTTTTTTGATTTAAATCAGGTGTAAAAATTGTATCACAATTAGTTGAAAATGTAAATACAATGTAAACAAATTGTAAAATAAAGTTTTAAATCTCAAAGGTTATATTATTATATCCATTTGATTGGTAGCCAGTGTCATTTTATTGATTTTTTATACCCGGAGGTTGAGAAAAAATAGCTTTTTGTTTTTCATTATCGGAATATGGATTTAGAAAAATAATAGCAGCGCTTTAAAGTCATCTGCTGATTTAAAAATGCCGAATTTTAAACTATTGCGTTGAAGAAATTACTATGATATTATAAATAAAAATGCTGATTATTTCCATTATACGTATCAAAACAGTGGGCTTTTTTTTTTCCTGTTTTGCTACAGATAAACGCATTAATCCATTAACTGTTTTTGAAAAAGGGAGTCAAAATAGTTCAATAATTTTTCTGCAACAATCCATATTTAAGTCTGAGAATACAAAGAAACATTGGCTGTCCAATGGAAAATTAAGAGAAAGAGGAAAAAAATGAAAATAGAAATAAAAAAAGAAAATGAAACGCTTGTGATTGATTTGGAAGGTCGTTTAGATACAAATACCGCCCCAGAGATGGAAAAAGAATTAGAAGCGTATTACAACAAAGAAAACTTTCATATCATCTTAAATTTTGAAAAACTGGATTTTGTCAGTAGTGCCGGGCTGAGAGTTTTGCTTTTGATGCAAAAAAAAGCCAATGCTTTAAAAGGAAAAATGGTTATTGAACATGTGAAGCCAGAAATACAGGAAGTATTTACGATGACTGGTTTTTCCGAAATTTTAACAATCATATAAAGGGGCTGGATATGGAAAGAATTTTCGCACAAAAGGACTTCAACATATTAAATGGAGAAAATGAAAAAAGCATTCCGGAAATTTTAAAAGAAATGCCCCCGCAGCAATTAATTAAGTTCTTCCATTTCATGAAAAAAAATCCTGAAGTCACCCAAAAGGTTGTGCTTCAGGATATTTTAAAACATGCGGAAAAAAGTGAATTTGGTAAGGCAATGGGTTTTTCAGAAATGAAAACCATTGCCGAATTTCAAAAGAAGGTGCCAATATCTCAATACTGTGATTATGAATCCAGTATTGATGACCTTAAAATGGGGGCGTCAGATGTACTGTTTGAGGGTAAAACTGCCAGCTTTATTGCAACAAGCGGATCGTCAGGTATTCCAAAGTTAATTCCCGAAAGCAAAAACGGTGAATTGGTCAAAGCCATCGTCTCCGAGATACGTACCCTTTTACTGTTATCCTTAGCACCGGAGATTCTTGCTCCGGATAAAAAAATATTAGCGATTACAAATCCCAACGAGTACGATAAAACACAAGGAAATATTCCCATCGGATCCGCTTCCGGGCAGGCAGCTAAAGATATGCCCGGAGAGATGCAAAAAAAAATGGTTTTACCAATAGAATTAATGGGAGCAAAGAATCTCAGCAATGAAGCCACCGATTATCTGACCATTTTATTTACCCTTAAAGAAAAGCAGTTAGCGGCGGTAGTATGCAGTAATATCGCCCATTTTAATATTCTTCTTAATAAAATGAATACGTTTAAAGATGATTTGTTGGAAGATATTAATTGTGGGCAAATCAGTTCAACGGTTTTAATTCCCGATGGTTTAAGAGAAAGCTTAAACCATCGGCTCAAACCGGATCCCCAACGCGCTCAGGAACTGAGAGAAATTTTCGAAAAACATCATCAACTGGATATTCCAAGCATTTGGCCCAACTTTTCAGTGGTCTCCTGCTGGATGTCAGCAAGTGCACAAAGAATCGTTAAAGACATAAAGATGCGTTTGCCGGAGTGGGTAAAATTTTTAGAATGGGGTTACGGCGCCAGTGAAGGAAAATTTAATATTCCCACAAAACCCAATGATCCAGCCGGGTTTTTAGCTTTGTTCGGATACTTCTTTGAATTTTTGCCGCAGGGAAATGAAAATACTCTTCAAGCCCATGAATTAAAACAGGGAGAGTATTATGAACTCATTATTACTTCCTATTCAGGATTATACCGTTATAACATGAAAGATATTGTATATGTTGAAGAAATGGAAGACCAGTCCCCGAGGATTGTGTTCATTTCAAAATCCTCGGAACGCCTGCAACTGGATAATCTGGAACTGATGGCATACGAAATGGATGCAGTGATTCAGAAGATAACTGAGGAACAAAATGAGGAAATTCGTTTTGTTCAGATGCTCACAGATAAAAAAGAAAAAAAGCTGGTGTTTATTATTGAACTCCTTTCCCGGGAAATTTCAGGGGAGTTATTTAGAACAGCATTGGAAAACCGTTTAAGGTCAGAGAACAGCGTTTATCAAGAGAATCGCCGGTTAAAACAATTTGCACCCCTGGAGATCATCATTATGAAGCAAGGGTATCGAGATTCCTTATTTACACGTTCCATTATGGCCGGAAAAAATGTAAATCAGACAAAGCTGAAAATAATGGTAGATAACTATCCGGAAAAAGAAAATATAATCAATTGGATAAAGGAAGAAAATTCATGATTAAAATAATTCCAAAACTTGTCTATTCTCTTAATGTTAAAAAGGGATATCAGAAAATAAAAATATTTGATGAATTAACGAAAAATGCCCCGGAGATTAACAAGTAATTAATGCTGGATTTGATAACAAAAAATGCCAGCACAGAGTATGGAAAGAAATATCACTTTGATGAAATCACGACCATTGAAGAATACAAAAAAAATGTTCCGTTTTCAATCTATGACGATTATGCTTCTTATATTGAACGGATGATTGAAGGCGAAAAAGGTCTCATCACCAATGACCCGATTATTCACTATGCACTGACTTCGGGAAGTGTTGATAATCCTAAAAAAATTCCCGTATCAGCAGACACGGTTAAGCTTTATAGTGAATATGGAAGCCAGTTCAGTTTTGCTGTTATCAGTCGTGCGCTTGGGAAAAAGTGGAAAAAAGGCCGGGGATTAAACTTGATGGAAGTTAAATTTGAAAACCTTCCCAATGGACTTTTTGCCGGTTCAATTTCAGGAAGAGGGGTATACAGCATTAAGAATTTATTATTTCTGATGTTTACATCGCCTAAAGAAGTGGTGTTTCCCGCAGAAATAATGGAATCGAAGTATGTCCATCTGAGGTTCGCGTTGATGGATAAATCGCTTTCTTTTATTGTTTCGGCTTTTATGACGGGTGTTTCAGATCTCATGAAATATCTGGAAATGAATTGGGAAATGATTGTTGATGATATAGAGCATGGAACCATTAACCCTGAAATAAAAATACCCGAAGATGTAAGAGCACAATTATTAGCTAGAATTAAGCCAGACCCAAAAAGAGCAGCAGAATTAAGAGCGGAATTCAAAAAAGGATTTTCCAATCCAATAATTAAAAGGATCTGGCCTGAATTTGCTTTTGTTCATGCCATTGGAAGCGGTGGATTTTCAGTCTACACCGATAAAATGCGACACTATCTTGGGGACATTCCCATTTATTTCAGCGTTTATGCGGCATCGGAGTCCATCATGGCCATTTGCAATGGTATGGAATCTCAGGAATTTGTTTTAATCCCTGATAGTGCGTTTTACGAGTTTATTCCAGTGGATCAGGATGAAGAGTCAAATGAAACACTCACATTGGATCAGCTTGAAACAGGGAAGGATTATGAAATTGTTATCACAAACACCTCAGGGTTTTACCGATATCGGATTAAAGATGTGGTTCGTGTTGTGGGATGGTATCAAAAATGTCCTAAAATACAGTTTGTCTATCGATTAAATCAGATGGTAAGCATCGCCGGAGAAAAAACCACTGAAGAATGCATCTCCTGGTCAGTCAGAGAATTTGCAAAAGAAGTGAAATGCGAACTGGTGGACTACAGTGTCTATGCAGATACGATTGTATCACCAGGTCGATATGTTATTATTATGGAAACAGAGAAACATATAGCTAAGGACAAACACGATGAATACCGAAAAATCATCGGAGAAAAATTGAATATTGCCAACCCATCTATCGGATCAAAGATTAAAGGCGGAGTGCTAAGCCCATCCGACATAACATTTGTACAAGAAGAAACCTATGCATTGTATCGAGATTTAATGATCATGCGGGGGATTTCCGGGAATCAGTTAAAACCTGTACGGGTGATTGACACACTGGTTAAAGAGAATTTCTTCTTTGCATTAGTAGATAAGGAGTAATAAAGAATGGTTAGTTTACTCATACGGTATTTAAAGGACTACCGAATCCAGATGATACTGGTCTTTGTTTTTGTTTTAAGCCAGGCCGCCTGTCAGTTGTATCTTCCCAACATGATGGGTGATATCATTGAAAATGGGGTTTCAAAAGGGGATACACCCTATATTTTAAAAAGCGGGGCCTTGATGCTCGGGGTTTCACTGGTTGCAGCAGTTTGTATGGTAGCATCCAGTTACTATTCGGCCTATGTGACGGCATCTTTTACCAGCCGTCTTCGGGCCGATGTGTTTGATAAAGTGAAAAACTTCTCCCAAACAGATTTCAATCATTTTGGTGCGGCTACCCTTCTTACGCGGTCTACTACCGATGCCACACAAATACAATTTGTTGTGATTAACGGGCTGCGGTCATTATTACTCATTCCCATTACCGGCATTGGGGCTCTGATTATGGCCTTTCGAGAAAACGTAACCTTAACCCTGGTATTATTGGCGTCATTTGCTTTAACAACCGGCATCATTGTCATCACAACATCCAGAAGTATGCCTTTGTTTAAAACTATGCAGCGAAAAGTAGATCGACTCAATCTGCTCATCAAAGAGAAATTAACCGGGGTTCGAACAATTCGTGCGTTTAACCGGCAGGACTATGAAACAGAGAAATTTGGTCAAGCCAATCAGGAAGGAATGGATACAGCTTTAAAAGCAAATTATGCGGTGGCGTTTTTTGCTCCCCTGATGCAATTAATGATGAATCTGACCATGGTTCTCATTTTATGGCTCGGTTCCCAGGAAGTTCAGCAACAGATTGTCAGTCTTGGGGGGTTAATGGTTTTCATTCAATATGTGTTATTGTTCATGTCATCCCTAAGTTTAGTATCTGTGCTTTTTATGGCTTACCCCCAGGCAGCGGTATCGGCAGTCCGGATTAAAGAAGTACTGGACAGCGACTTTTCAATTAAAGATACAAAGAATCCTGTCGCCCTTAAAAACATTAAAGGTCGGATTGAATTTAATGATGTTTCATTTGGATACAAAGGTGCAGAAATAAATGTCCTGGATCATTTGAATTTTGTGGCGGAACCGGGAAAAATAACAGCCATCGTAGGAGCTACCGGGTCGGGAAAATCAACCCTGGTCAACATGATTATGCGTTTATATGAAGTCAGTGAAGGCAAAATTACCATTGACGGCATTGATATCAGAGATTGCACCCAACATGATTTAAGAAGTGTGATTGCGTATTCTCCTCAGGAATCGATTTTATTCAGTGGAACCATTAGTGATAATGTGAAAACAGGCAATGAGAATGCATCAAATGACGAGGTCATGGAAGCCCTGAATCTTGCCCAGGCCACCGATTTTGTCAATGAAAGAGAAAACCAGATCATGAGTACGATTTCTCAAGGGGGAAGCGACCTTTCCGGAGGACAGCGTCAACGGCTTAGTATTGCCCGTGCTGCCGTAAAAAAAGCCCCCATTACTATTTTTGATGATTGCTTTTCGGCACTGGATTTTAAAACGGATTCCCTGGTCAGAAAAGGGATCAAAGAAAAATTTGAAGATAAAACAGTTCTAATCGTTGCCCAGCGTATCAGTACCATTAAAAATGCCGATCGTATTCTGGTTTTAGATAATGGTTCCATTGTGGGGCAGGGAAAACATGAGGATTTGGCTAAAAATTGTTTCATTTATCAGGAAATTCTGAAATCCCAATCATACAATGATGGGAGAGAGGAATCACTATGAAAGCACAGCAAAAAACAAAACACAAGTATAGTTTTTCATCAGTCGGTAAGCGTTTACAACACTATCTTAAGGATAAAAAACATGTGGCCATTTTCATTGCCATTGCTTTGGTTGCCAGCACCGTATTTACGATTTTTGCTCCGATTGTGACGAAAGATGTGACGGATAGCATTGCCAACAGTATCACGCAAAAAACGACTATCGATTTTATTTATATTGGGCAGCAATTAATTCTGTTGGCAGGGCTTTATATTTTGAGTGCCGGGTTTGCCTATTATGTCACCATCAGAACCACCTATCTTTCACAGCTGGTGATCAAACGATTGCGGGAAGATATCCAGAAAAAATTGAATAAACTAACCCTCAATGTCCTTGACCAAAGTGAAAGAGGGGATCTTCTGTCCAGAGTCACCAATGATGCAACAACCCTGGCGGGAGCGCTCCAGGGTAACGTCACGCAGATTCTTGTTCAGGGTACAACCATTATCGGAATCCTGGTAATGATGTTTGTTTTAAACATTCAATTGAGTCTGATTTTTTTCATCGCCATTCCATTATCTTATTATGTAATGAAAATAATTACTAAAAAAACCCAGGTTTTATTCAGAAGACAGCAAAAGGAATTAGGCTCCTTAAATGGTCTCATCGAAGAAGTTTACGATGGACATTTAATCGTGAAATCTTTTAATAATGAAGCAAAAGCGGCGGAAAAATTCGATGATATCAATCAGCGATTTTTTAAATCCTATTTAAGTTCACGATTTTATTCCGGACTTACATCCCCGCTCATGAAATTAATCAATAATTTAGCCTATATTGGTATATGTGTGATTGGCGGTATTTTTGTCATCACAGGGAGTCTGACCATCGGTGGGATTCAGGCGTTTCTGATCTATGCGAACAATATCGCGAGTCCCATCGCCCTGATATCCAATAATTTAAATTTCATCCAGGCCGGAGCGGCAGCAGCAGAAAGAATTTTTGAACTGCTGGATCGGGAAGAAGAAAAAGAAGATGTTGCAACCGAAATTTTAGACGTTGACAATGCCAAAGGAAGCATTGAATTTAAAAATGTGGAATTTGGATATAGTCCAGAACGAATATTGTTTCATGACGTGTCTTTAAAGGCCAAACCAGGAGAAATTTTAGCAGTGGTAGGACCAAGCGGCGCTGGAAAAACAACCCTGGTTAATTTACTCATGCGTTTTTATGAGATTAACCACGGCAGCATACTCATTGAAGGGAAAAACAATAAAAATCTCATGCGGCAAAATTTAAGGAGTGCCTTTGGCATGGTGCTTCAGGACACCTGGCTTTTCGATGGAACCATTGAAGAAAATATAGGATACGGAAAAAGCGATGCGACCCGGGCAGAAGTCATATTGGCAGCGCAGAAAGCTCAGTGTGATGAATTCATCAGGAAGCTCCCATTAGGCTATGAAACTCGTATTGGCGGCGATTTTACAACCTTGTCCGAAGGAGAGTGTCAATTGCTGGCCATCGCCAGAACCATTATTGCAGATCCCAAGGTATTGATTTTAGATGAAGCAACCTCTTCGGTTGATACCCGAACAGAAATATTAATAACCCGGGCCATGGAAGCCATGATGAAAGGCCGAACAACCTTTATTATTGCCCATCGTCTGTTTACCATAAAAAATGCCGACAAGATTATCTTTATGAAAGACGGTGATATTCGAGAAGTTGGCAGTCACACCGAACTCATGAAGCAAAATGGTTTATACGCAAATCTCTATTTAAGCGCATCAGATAATTAAAACACAACCCTATGTACGATAGGGATCCCAGGGTTGAAAAACTGGATACAGATTAGACAATTAAAACATAAATCTATGTACCTTGATGTCAGTTTATATAAACAATTTTGTAACGTCTTAGGCGGACATCTCGTAGAGTGTCCGACATAGAGTGGAAAAATTGTTTCATATAAACAGACAGCGAGGCTCGCCATACTTTGGCAATTGACTAACAATAAAAATACAAGGAGGCTGTTATGAAAGGTTGGTTATTAAGAAATCCCGGGAAAATGGACGATCCTTCAATAGTGAAAATTATGAAGGTTGTGGCAGAAAACAAAATTGATTTAACGGTGATAGACCCATTAAAGATCCATGTGATCTGTGATCATGATTTTGATGGGAAAATTTATGTGGGCAATGAAGTCAGGGACGTTCCGGATTATGTTGTGGCAGCTTTTTTTACAGAAAAAAATTATCACACAGCCGCAGTTTTAAGAATGCTGGAATCTGTCGGGGTATTGTGCATCAATTCATACGACTGCATTAAAAATGTTGATGACAAACTGCTGACATTTCAAAAAGTTGCCGAGGCCATTGAGGACATTAACTTTCCCAAAACATTGTTGGTAACAGAAGAAACAGATGCATCCTTTGTGAGTCAGCTTTTTGACTATCCTCTCGTGATGAAGGTAATGCATGGCAGTAAGGGCAAAGGGGTTGTTCTGGTTAACACAGAAAAAGAACTGGAGAATCTCATTAGTATGATGACAGCCAGTGAAGTGGGCGATGAAATTATCATCCAGGAATGCATTGCCGCTTCCAAAGGGCGGGATTTAAGAGTTGTCTTATGCAACGGAAAATATGATAATGCATTTGTCAGAGAAAACGAGAAAAGTTTTCGATCCAACCTGGCAAAAGGCGGTAAAATTATTCGCTATTCACCCCCTGCGTCAGTAATGGAAGCAGCGGAAAAAATAGCAGAGCTTTTAAAAATTAACATGGGAAGCGTGGATTTCCTATTTGGAGAAAATGATTCCTTTTATTTGTGTGAAGCCAATGCCATGCCGGGAATTGCCTTTGATCTTCATGAAATGTTCAAAAACTTAATCGAACAGGTGGACAATATGCCTGAACCACTTTGGAAAAAACGTTTAAGAGAAGAGGAAAAAACATGTTAGGATGGTTATTGGTCAATCAGCAAACCCTGGAAGAACCTTCTATACAAATGATTATAAAATTAATCGAAAAAATGGCATTAAATATAAAAACCGTTGAGGTCAGTGAAGTAATGGTGCTTTGTGAACCGGGAATCAGTGAAAATTGCTACATCAACGATGAGGCCACACCCGTTCCGGACTATGCACTGTGTGCCTTTTTCGGCGGGAATAATTACAATAGCAAGGCCGTGGTTAAGATGCTGGAATCCCTTGGGGTTTTCTGTGTGAACAGCTCAGAAAGTCTTAACAATACAGCCGATAAATTATTAACCTTTCAAAAACTGGCAGCAGCATCAGAGTCATTTTTATTTCCGAAAACGGTATTAATGACCCCAAAAACAAAGGTATCCTTTATTGCAAAAGCAATCGGGTTTCCCTGTGTTGTAAAAGTCATGCATGGCAGCAAAGGAAAAGGCGTGATTAAGGTCAATACTGAAAAAGAATTGGAAAACCTGTTGGATATTAACGCAGCCCTGATCTATGATGACCAGATTCTGATTCAGGAATGTATCCTCGCTTCACAAGGTCGGGATTTGCGCATTATGTTAAGCGGTAAAAAATATGCCACAGCCTACATCCGGGATAATGGGGAACACTTTAAATCCAATCTATCCCAAGGGGGAGAACTTCAGTTTCTTACCCCGACCGATAAAGTGATCGAAATGGCTGAAAAAGTGGCCAATGATTTGGATATTTACTTTGGAAGTGTGGATTTTCTTTTTGGTGAAAATGACACCTTTTATATTTGCGAAGCTAATTCAATGACGGGATTAACCTATTCATCCGAAGCATTAACCGATAAAAAAAGCAACCCATTGATTTTAACCCTCAATGGAATTATGGAAGAAGCCCAGAAACGCAAGAAAAATTAACAGGAAGTTTCGAGTTTAATCATCTTCAGATGACTCTGTTTCAGTTGCGCCTGTAATTGCAGATGGCTGTGTCGTGCTGTAAGTGGAAGCAGGTTGGGTTGCCTGGGTAGTTGCCGCCGGTTGTGTTGGGTCGTAAACTGTACCCGGTGGAGTCGCAACCGTTGTTGTGGACGGTTGTGTTCCTTCGTTGGCTGTCGTCGGTTTTAGTGCATCGGCGGTTGATCCAAGCAGCATTGCTGAAATCCCTACAAATAATAGTAAAATAGATAAACCAAGCAGAATAAATGGAATTTTCAGTGGCTTTTTATTTACATTATAAATAATTAAAAGAATCACGCATGCAACAACCCCAAAAATACCCACTGCAATTAAAACCATACTCATTTTCTTTTCCTCCTGTTTGAAAATATTATGTTTGTCTTTTTAAATATACCCTAAATTTGTTGTTTTAATACATAAGAGTAAATAAAAATAAACACTGAGTCCGGTTATTTTCATATGCTCCCTGATAACAGGCCTTAAAACGGTAAAACTGTTTGGTCAATTAAGGGAGTATTTTTTTATTGCGCTAAAATAGCCAGAGTTTAAAATTAAGCAGAAATTGAGGAATATTTTAAGAAAAAAATATTACAATTTCATCAGATGCTTCGATTAATGAGAAATTGATGATCGTTGCCACAGTTTTATAATATATTTCCAAAATGGAATACACTGTGTCCCAAATTATAGCAAGCTAGGATGTATTAGTCGGTAATGCAAGAATAGAAACAACAAATTTGAGGAGAAAAAAAGATGGACTCAAGCATTAGAGAACGAATAAAAAAACTGTTGGCGCTTGGCACAAGCCCCAACCAACACGAAGCAAACTGCGCCATTCTTAAGGCTAAACAGCTCATGGCTGAATACAAGCTCACAGATCGGGACTTTATTAAAAAAGACGAAAAACCCATTAAAATTGATACCAACATTTATTACACCACCCGTAAAGAACATTGGATGACGGGTTTAGCAGATGTAACTGCTGAAAATAACTGCTGCGTATTCTACATGGTTACGCCCCATGGCAGTCAAAGACACTACATTGTTTTTTACGGCTACGAAGAAGACGTCATCATTTGCAACAGCACCTTTACCTATGCGGTTGATTGTATCAGAAGCCAGTTAAAGCAAATTGTTAAGGCAATGAAAAAGGAAGATAAAACAATCCAGGATATCAGAAGCGCAAGCGAAAGTTATGGAAAAGGTTTTTATCAGGGGCTGGATGACGCCTATAAAATTCAGGATGAAGAGAATCAGGAATGGGGCCTGGTTATGGTGGTTCCACCAGAAGTATCAGAACTTATCCAGGACATGAAACACGCTCCCCATAAAGAGGGTGCTTATAAAGATGATCAATCACTTTATGCCCAGGGGTATGAAGAGGGAAAAATTTTTACAGCCCAAAACAGACTGGAATAATAGGAGTTTGAATATGAAAAAGCTGATATTAGTAACATCGCCACCGGCAAGTGGAAAAACATATGTATCTAAGAAACTGGCTGAGGCCTTATGCCATGTAGTTTATCTGGACAAAGATACGCTCATAATACTATCAAAACAGATTTTTGCTGTAGCAGGAGAAGAATACAATCGGAGTTCTGATTTCTTTAATAAGAATATTCGTGATTATGAATACGAAACAATCGTAGCACTGGCACTGGAAGCTCTGGATTATGATGATATTGTTTTGATCAATGCACCATTCACACAAGAAATACGAGAGTTAGGCTATATCAGAGGTCTTAAAGAAAAATTGAAAGAAAAGAACGCGTCTTTAGTTGTTGTCTGGGTAGAAACGGCAATAGATGTGACAAAGCAAAGAATGATTGGAAGAAATTCTGAAAGAGATACATGGAAACTAGCCCATTGGGATGAATATGTTGCAGGTCGTAATTTTGATATTCCCATTGCCCTGGATGATCCTTGTGTAAAAGATGATTTGCTGATTTTCAAAAACTCAAATGATAAAGAATTCAAAACTTCGTTAAAAGAAATAGTGTCCATACTTGATTAGACAACAGAATAATTTATTGATAATGCATATAAAGAATGCCGGGATTTCTATTTGGAACGAGGCGTAGACAATATACTGGGAAAAACAGATGGTGAAATAAATCAGGATAAAAACCTGGCAGAGAAGTTTTTATTGGATGATCAAAAGATAATAGCAACAAAAACAGCTCTATTCAATGAAGTAGTCTTTCAAAATAAAGATGGACAAAATAAATGTAGCGAAGTTGTTAAGATACCTGTTATGGATGGTAAGGGTAACGTTATCGGCATCGTGGGTCGGGAAACGGATATTACTGAGAAGAGGAATCATCAGGAAAGACTTAAATATCTCAGCTATACTGATGTTTTAACCGGAGCCAATAATAGAACCAGTTTTGAAGAAAGTGCCCGGGAATATGATAAAGAATGTTAATTACCCTTAGGAATAATTATGGGAGATGTCAATGGCTTAAAACTGGTAAATGATACATTTGGCCATAAGGATGGGGATAAGCTATTAATAGAAATGGTTAATGTACTCAAGCTGGTTTGTAAAGATATCAATGCCGTTAAAGTTGGGGAGAAACTCGATCTGGAAATGTCGGAAATCGATGAATTACGAATAGTTGCAGAGCTTCATGATATCGGTAAAATTGGGTTCGATCAGGATATGCTGCTAAAGCCCGGGAAATTAACCGTTGAAGAATATGAAATCATGAAAACCCACTCGGAAAAAGGCTATCGAATAATAAAGGCATCCAGTGAGCTTCAAAATGTAGCACTGGGAGTATTGCATCACCATGAAAGATGGGATGGTACCGGCTACCCAATGGGATTAAAGGGAGCAGAGATACCACTGTTTGCCAGGATTATAACCCTGGTTGATTCCTATGATGTTATGACCAACGACAGAATTTACAAAAAAAGGCCATAAGCAAAGCAGAAGCCATTGAAGAAATTAAAAGATGTTCAGGAACTCAGTTTGATCCCAGGATAGTGGAAGCATTTTTAGAGCGTAACCAAATTGGGCTTGCTCAAAAGACACTTATAACAGGATGGGAAAGTCCGTAAAAATGATCTCGTCAATTCCAGACTGGCTAAATACTATGCCGGAAAAAAATAAAATGAGGTTAATCATAATAGAAAAAGTTGAAGCTAAGCCAATGGATGTCCTGGTTTTAAGGACATCTTTTTTTATGGTTTATAAAGAACTTCATAAACATAGGATAATATAGGCTTAACAATTAATAAAGACAAAAGTAAAGGTTGAATGATATAATAAACCATTTAGAAATCTGTTTGGTTCATAGATTAAAGAAAATTAAAACATTAAAGGGGAATTAAATTGATAGAAAAAGCAATCGTATTATTGAGCGGGGGAATTGACAGTACAACCTGCCTGGCCATGGCGGTCGACAGGTTTGGTTTTGAAAACGTCACAGCTCTGTCCATCCAATATGGTCAGAAACACAGCAAAGAGTTGGAAAGTGCGAAAAAAATTGCAGAATATTACGAAGTATTGCATATCGTCAAAGATATGTCGGATATCTTTTCGTTTAGCGATTGCGCTCTCCTGAAGGGCAGAGACACCAGTATCGAACATTCGTCCTACGCTGAACAGCTTGAAGCGATTGGCGGAGAAGGAACCGTTTCAACGTATGTTCCTTTTCGAAATGGATTACTTCTCTCTTTTGCAGCAGCAACAGCAATCAGCATCGGAGCAGGTGTTATCTATTACGGCGCACATGCAGACGATGCCGCAGGGAGAGCCTACCCCGACTGTACCCCGGAGTTTGAACGCGCAATGAATGAAGCAATTTATGAAGGATCAGGACATATCCTTAAAATGGTGGCACCACTTATGGAAATGAATAAGGCGGGAGTTGTTAAAACAGGGTTATCCCTGGGAGCACCATATAAATTTACATGGAGCTGCTATGAAGGTGACGACGTTCCATGCGGAACCTGCGGGACGTGTATTGACAGGCAAGCTGCATTTGATGCCAACGGACTATCCGACCCGGCGATTAAGAAAAGAGGTTAAATTATTTATTATATAAAAAAACGTTTAGAAATCAGTGCGTCTCATAGTTTGGATCTGGGATACGAAAGCCCTTGCCGAAATTTACATGGTCATAATTGGATCATAACAGTTTATTGCAAAAGTGAAACCCTGGATGTAAATGGCATGGTCGTTGATTTTGCTCATATCAGCAGGAACATTAAAGAACGCCTTGATCATAAAAATTTAAATGACGTTCTCTCATTTAATCCAACAGCTGAAAACATTGCTTACTATCTGACGACGATCATCGAAAATTGTTACCGAATCGATGTTCAGGAAACAGAAAACAGTTTTGCAGCTTATGAGGTTGATGAACAATGAAAGTTATCGAAATCTTTGACAGCATTGAAGGAGAGGGCAAACGTACGGGTCAATTAGCGACGTTTATTCGTCTTGCCGGTTGTAATTTGCGATGCAGTTATTGCGATACCACTTACAGTTACGATGACGAAGATGCCGTGGAAATGACGATTGAAGAAATTATTTCCAGGGTTACCTATTTATCTGTTACAGTCACAGGCGGAGAGCCTTTAATTCACAAAGATATTAAAGATCTTGTCAGAGCTTTGTGTTTAAAGGGCTGCCAGGTCAACATTGAAACAAACGGGAGTGTTTATCTCGGCTCCTCAGTTTTTTTAAACCCGGAGTTTGATGTTTTCATGACCATGGATTATAAATGCCCATCCAGCAAAATGGAAAAGCATATGGAACTGTCGAATCTGACCGATCTAAGACCCATTGATGTCCTTAAGTTTGTTGTGGGGTCCATTGAAGATCTTGATCGAATGAGAGAAGTGCTCAGTGCGTTTCCGATAAACGCCCAAATATACATAAGTGCCGTATTTGGAAAAATCGAGCTGGATGCGATTGTTGAATATATGAAGGCATTTAATTTAACGGATGTTAAATTGCAAATTCAAATGCATAAAATTGTATACCCGGAAAACATGAGGGGGGTATGATGAAGACAGTTTTATACTGCATATTCAATTCGGAACGCAGTGCGTAGCGAATAAATGTTTTTACACACCATAAATGCAGAAAAAATACAAAAGAGAACCTCAACGGTTCTCTTATGCAATTCTTATTGGTGGAGATGAGGTTAATGAAGCGATAATGATCAGGCAAGGTCGAAACGGTCTGCGTTCATCACTTTATTCCAGGCCGTTACAAAATCCTGAATGAACATCGGTTTCGCATCGTCACTGGCATACACCTCTGCGATTGCCCGAAGCTCAGAATTCGAACCGAATATCAGGTCAACGCGGGTACCCGTCCATTTGAGTTCACCAGTCTTGTAATCTCTCCCCTCGAATAGTTCACCGTCTTCAACGGTCGCTTTCCACTTGGTGTCCATATTGAGCAGATTTACAAAGAAGTCATTTGTAAGACTTTCGGGGTTCTTAGTAAATACACCATGCTGGGACTTATTGTAATTGGCGTTTAATACCCGCATGCCACCAACTAGAACCGTCATCTCAGGTGCTGTCAATCCCAGTAGTTGTGCTCGATCAACCATCAATTCCTCAGCAGAAACGCTATATTTGGCTTTACTATAGTTACGGAACCCGTCTGCTTTCGGCTCAAGTACCGAGAATGAACTGACGTCGGTTTGTTCCTGCAACGCATCTGAGCGACCCGGAGCAAAAGGAACAGACACATCAAAGCCAGCATTCTTAGCCGCTTGCTCGACACCTGCGCATCCAGCCAGGACAATCAGATCAGCAAGCGAAACCCTCTTTTGGCCTGACTGGCCACGATTGAAAGCATCCTGGATTTTTTCAAGGGCTGCCAGCATGGTTTGCAGTTGTCCTGGTTGGTTGACTTCCCAGTCTTTCTGCGGTGCTAATCGAATGCGAGCCCCATTTGCCCCACCCCTTTTATCGGAGCCCCGAAACGTTGATGCAGATGCCCAGGATGCAGCGACCAGGTCTGAAACCGAAAAGCCTGAGTCGATCATTCTACCCTTAAGATCGGCTATATCCTTTTCGTCAATCAGGTCATGATCGACTGCAGGCACCGGATCCTGCCAAATCAGTTGCTCCGCCGGAACCTCTGGACCAAGATAACGCGAGATTGGACCCATGTCGCGGTGAGTCAATTTGAACCATGCCCGAGCGAAAGCATCCGCTAACTCCTCGGGATTCTCCTGATACCGCTTAGCTATCGGTCGATAGATGGGATCCATCCTCAAGGCAAGGTCGGCGGTGGTCATCATTGGCGGGTGCCCTTTTGAAGGGTCGTGGGCATCAGGTACAATGTTTGCAGCAGCGGGATCAGTTGGTATCCATTGCCAGGCGCCGGCAGGACTCTTAATAAGATTCCAATCGTACTTAAACAGGATGTCCAAGTAGCTGTTGTCCCATTTTGTTGGTGAGGGGGTCCAGGCCCCTTCAATGCCGCTTGAGATCGTATCGCGGCCTTTACCACTGCCCATACTGTTCTTCCAGCCAAGTCCCTGATCTTCAATGCCGGCAGCCTCGGGTTCCGGGCCGACATGGGTTGGATTGCCTGCGCCGTGACATTTACCAAAGGTATGGCCCCCTGCGACCAGCGCAACCGTCTCCTCGTCGTTCATGGCCATACGTGTAAAAGTCTCACGGATGTCTTTACCGGAAGCCATTGCACTCGGCTGACCGTTGGGTCCTTCCGGATTGACATAAATCAGACCCATCTGCACTGCAGCAAGAGGATTTTCGAGTTCCCGATCACCAGAATAGCGCTTATCGTCAAGCCATTTGCTTTCGGCACCCCAGTAGGTATCCTCTTCAGGCTCCCAGATATCCTCGCGACCGCCGCCAAAACCAAAGGTTTTAAATCCCATTGACTCCAAAGCGCAATTACCGGCAAGAATCATAAGGTCGGCCCAGGAAATATTTTTGCCGTATTTCTTCTTGATCGGCCAAAGTAAACGGCGTGCTTTATCAAGATTCACATTATCCGGCCAACTGTTTAGAGGCGCAAAGCGTTGATTACCCGACCCTCCACCGCCACGGCCATCTCCCATACGATAGGTGCCGGCGCTATGCCACGCCATCCGGATGAAAAGTGGTCCGTAATGCCCGTAATCTGCAGGCCACCAGTCCTGTGAATCGGTCATTAAAGCGGATAAGTCATTTTTCAACGCCTTATAGTCCAGTTTCCGGAATGCTTCAGCATAGTTGAATGTTTCACCCATAGGGTTTCTCATAGCAGGGTTCTGATGAAGCATCTTAAGATTCAACTGGTTCGGCCACCAGTCCCTATTCGTCGTGCCGGCAGCAGTCTTATTATTGGTCATTCCTGTTACTGGACATTTCCCTTTTTCAGACATAAATAAAATCCTCCTTTATTTAAAAGTTTTGTTACTATAAAAATATACCCATTAAATGGATATTGAATCCATTATTCCACAATATGTGATACCGATTTAAAGCGTCATGCTATTATAAGTTACGTTGAATCTGACAACGATGGTATGTTTAGCAGATCCCTGATAATTAAGCGATATTTTCTCTGATTCTTAAAAAAGTTGAGTTTTCCCCTCTCTTTTATTATAATGTGTGTAGAAAAAAAGAATAGCAAGCACTTTTTTGAGTGATACTCACAAAGGAGATCCTCTTTATACCGGAAATATGAAAAATTCCTTTGGTATAGTCCTACTAGGTTCTCCATGCAAAGTCGCTCACATTATCTCTGCCGATGAAAAAAGTTTTAGTTTTTGAGGCGGAACTTAATAGTAAATTAAAAGACCTCAGGAATAATCTTGGAAAATATGAGAAGAAAAAGGTGATAAAATGAGTAGAAAACAAACAAAAGAAATGAGAAGAGGTAAGAAAAAAATCCGTATTGGTATTAAGATTTCAGTCGTCCTGCTGATCCTGGTAATTATAGGTGCTGGGGCTGTTTATACAATTGAGGCTGCTTATACTGCTTATGCTGCTAAGCAGATGGATATTTCTGACTATCAATATCAGGTTAAAGAAAAAACAGAAATTTATTCGGCAGATAATGTGTTGATTGCTGAATTGTATACAAAAAACCGTACCAATGTAACCATCGATCAGATTCCGGTTCAACTGCAACAGGCACTCATTTCTGTTGAGGATTCCCGATTCTACGATCATTCCGGCATTGACCTTTTTGGGATTGCCCGTGCGTTTTTCGCAAATATCATAAATAAAAACAATGGGGAGGGCGCCAGTACCATTACCCAACAGCTGGCCAGAGTATTGTTTTTGCCGGATATTGCCACAGAACAAACCTTTAATCAGTCACTGACCCGCAAATTAAAGGAAATTTCCATTGCACTGCAATTGGAACAAAAATATACGAAGTCCCAAATTCTTGAAATGTATTTTAATGAATACTACTTTGGGTCCGGAGCTTATGGGATTGAGGAAGCCTCAAAAACCTATTTTAATAAAGATGTTTCACAGGTGAATCTGGCAGAAGCGGCAATGCTTGCCGGGCTGCCCCAGGCACCAAGTGCCTATGCGCCAAACACTCACTTTGAAGCTGCAAAAAAACGGCAACTCCGGGTATTACAGCGAATGGTCAAAGAAAAATATATTACCCAGGAAGAATCCGATGCAGCAGCAGCCACAGAAATTACGATCAGAGACCCGGCAACCATCAATAATGATAATCAGATTGTGGATGGTTATGAAGCATTCGTCGGGAAAGCACTGAATGAATATGCTAAAACCCAGGCTTTAGCTGTTATGCAGGAACGGGGGATCACCGAGGATCAGGCAATTAACTATATTAAAGAAAATATTGCCGGCGGCGGTTACCGTATCTATACTACCATTAACTCTGTTTATCAGAAAGATGCCATTGACAGTCTGACAACCGGCCTGGATAAAAACGGCCTGGATAATGAAACAGGGAGTATTGTCACCACTGATTTAGATGGCAGTGTCAGAGCCTATTATGGTGGGAATACCCAGATTGACATGGCAGATACCCCGAGACAGCCGGGGTCTAATATTAAACCCCTCTATTATGCAGCAGCCATAGATAAAGGTTTAATAACATCTTCAACTAAAATTCTGGATGCCTATACTGATTTTGGCGGATACGCCCCTAAGAACTACGGCGGAGTTTATCACGGAAATGTTACCGTGAGACAGGCTTTAGTCTATTCCTATAATATTCCTTCAGTTAAGATCTTTGATAAAATTGGACCTTCAAACGCAATTGCCTTTATGCAGACAATGGGAATCTCAACCTTTGACGACAATGACTATTACCTTGCAACAGCTCTTGGAGGGATGACCTACGGAATAAAACCGCTTGAAATGTCAGCGGCGTTTAACACCTTTAACAATAATGGCGTGTATAACCAGCCTTATTTCATTACAAAAATTGAACAAACCAATGGTAAAGAAGTTTATACCAAGGATTCAGCCAATTTAGTAACCCGTAAGGTGATGTCCGACACCACCGTAACCGATATGATAAGTATTCTGACGGATGAGGTAAAATACGGAACAGGGAGCAATGCAGCTCAGATTTATCCAACGGCTGGTAAAACAGGGACGACTAATGATGAAAAAGATTTATGGTTTACCGGGATGACTGGAAA